>ENA-UERN01000006-UERN01000006.1-human-gut-metagenome-genome-assembly--contig:-NODE-6-length-249357-cov-10.994107_pt1 | contig 249357 bp, 194 predicted proteins | sample MGYA00242950_ERZ507950 | MGnify/ENA primary metagenome ERZ507950 (study PRJEB26167, sample SAMN06115515) | human gut metagenome | host: Homo sapiens | place: China:Ningxia | collected 2014-11-26...
CCGTTAGCCGTAGCCATACGAGCACGGAAACCGTGCTTGTTGATACGCTTGCGACGCGAAGGCTGGTATGTTCTCTTCATTGCCATAGCTATCTGATTTTTGTTGTTTCAAACATTTTTACGGATTGCAAAAGTACAACAAAAAAGTGATCCGCAAAAGTTTTTCACGAAAATATTTCGAAAAGCCGGGCAAAAAACCCGAAATCCTGTTAATCTCAGGGTCGTAACACCCCTTTCAGGGGGCGACGTTGCCGGAGCGTACACGCAATTCTGTTTTGCACACATCCGACTTTTTACTACCTTTGAAGTCGTAACGACACTTAACTTATGGCCATATTCAAAGTTGAAGGCGGACACCGTCTCCACGGGGCGATCACGCCCCAGGGCGCCAAGAACGAAGCCCTGCAAATACTCTGCGCCACGCTGCTGACCCCCCAGCGGGTCGTCGTGCGGAACATACCCCAGATTCTCGACGTCATGCAGCTCATCGAGCTGCTGCGCCGCATGGGAGTCGTCGTCGAACAGCTCGCCGACGACACCTACGCCTTCTGCGCCCGCGACATCGATTTCGAATACCTCCAGTCGGACGACTACCGCCAGCGCTGCACCCGGCTGCGGGGTTCGGTCATGCTGATCGGCCCGATGCTGGCGCGCTTCGGCGTGGGATACATCCCCAAGCCGGGCGGCGACAAGATCGGCCGCCGCAGGCTCGACACCCACTTCCTCGGATTCCAGAAACTCGGTGCGAAGTTCAATTTCGACATCGCCGACGAGTTCTTCATGGTCGAAGGCCGGGAGCTGCGCGGCACCTACATGCTGCTGGACGAAGCCTCGGTGACGGGTACGGCCAACATCATCATGGCCGCCGTGATGGCCCGGGGATTCACGACGATCTACAACGCTGCGTGCGAACCCTACATCCAACAGTTGTGCAAGATGCTCAACCGCATGGGCGCCCGCATCTCGGGCATCGCCTCGAACCTGCTTACGATCGAGGGCGTCGGGGAGCTGGGCGGCACGGAGCACACGCTGCTGCCCGACATGATCGAGGTGGGCAGTTTTATCGGCATGGCCGCGATGAACCGCTCGGAACTGACGATCCGCAACGTGTCGTTCGAAAACCTCGGCATCATCCCCGCGCAGTTCGCCCGCATGGGCATTCAGTTCGAACAGCGGGGCGACGATATTTACATCCCCCAGCAGGACCATTACAGCATCGAAACGTTCCTCGACGGGTCGATCATGAACATCGCCGACGCTCCGTGGCCGGGACTGACGCCCGACCTGTTGTCGATCTTCCTGGTGGTGGCTACGCAGGCCAAGGGCGCCGTGCTGATCCATCAGAAAATGTTTGAAAGCCGCCTGTTCTTCGTCGACAAGCTGATCGACATGGGGGCGCAGATCATCCTGTGCGATCCCCACCGCGCCACCGTCATCGGCCACGACCATCAGATGCGCCTCCGGGCTACGCGCATGACCTCGCCCGATATCCGTGCGGGTGTGGCGCTGCTGATCGCCGCGATGTCGGCCGAAGGGGTCTCGACCATCCAGAACATCGACCAGATCGACCGCGGATACAAGGACATCGACGGACGCCTGAACGCCCTCGGCGCCCGGATCACCCGCGTCGACGAATGCGCGGTCGGAAAATAGCAAACCCGTCCCAAGCCGCAGGGACCGACAGCCCCGGAGCGGCGGCGAACAAAACCAAACGAACTAAAAGGAATATTATTTACAGCTTATGTTTTTGGAAAACGCCAGCCGCAAGGGCTGGATCGAAGTTATCTGCGGCTCGATGTTCTCGGGAAAGACCGAGGAGTTGATCCGCCGTCTCAAACGGGCCAAATTCGCCCACCAGCGGGTCGAGATTTTCAAACCCCGCATCGACGTGCGCTACTCCGAAGAGGAGGTCGTGTCGCACGACGCCAACGCCATCCGCTCGACTCCGGTGGAATCGCCGCAGAATATCCTGCTGATGACCTCCGATGTCGACGTGGTGGGCATCGACGAGGCGCAGTTCTTCGATGACAGCATCGTGGAGGTCTGCCGCCGTCTGGCCAACAACGGCGTGCGGGTGATCGTCGCCGGACTGGACATGGACTACACCGGGAAACCTTTCGGCCCGATGCCCCACCTGATGGCTACGGCGGAATATGTCACCAAGGTCCACGCCATCTGCGTCCGCTGCGGCAACCTCGCCCACCATTCGCACCGCCTCACCAGCGACGAGAAGCTGGTTGTCCTGGGCGAAACGGACTCCTACGAAGCCATCTGCCGCCACTGCTTCAACAAGCTGACCCAAAAGCCGTAGTCCCTGCCCGGTCGGCGACCGCCCGCGGAAACGCCTTACGCATAAAATCCCCTGAAAATCCGAAAAAACATCCGACTTTTTTGGATTTTCATTTTATCTCACTATATTTGTCATACAAATAGGATTATTCAGTCTATTATTAAAAAAACTTATGAACGCCCATACCATGATTAGACTCTCCGGACTCATTCCAGCCGTATTCACACCGTTCGACAAGAGCGGCGCAATCAACCTCCCGCAAATCCGGCCCTATGCCGACAAACTCGTCGCCGACGGTGCCGACGGCGTATTCGTCTGCGGTTCGACGGGCGAATGCACCTCGATGACCGTCGCCGAACGCAAAAGCGTCCTCGAAGCGTGGGTCAAAGCCGCCGCAGGCCGCATGCGCGTCATCGCGCACGTAGGCGGCACCTGCCAGGCCGACTGCATCGAGCTCGCGCGTCACGCCGCCGGACAGGGAGTAGACGCCGTAGGCGCCATCGCTCCGTTCTATTTCAAACCCGCTTCCGTCGAGGAGCTCGTGGATTTCTACAAGCCGATCGCCGCAGCCGTCGCTCCGATTCCGTTCTACACCTACCACATGCCTTCGGTAACGGGCGTCAACCTGCCGATGAAGGAGTTCCTCGAAAAAGGCTCGCGCGCGATTCCCAACCTGAACGGCATCAAATTCACCTCGAACAACTTCATGGAGATGCTCGAATGCATCCGTCTCGAAGACGGCCGTTTCGACATCCTCAACGGTTTCGACGAAATGCTGCTCTGCGGCATGGCCGCAGGCGCCCGCGGAGGCGTGGGCAGCACCTATAATTATTCGCTGTCCACCTACCGGAACCTTTACGACGCATTCCTCGCAGGCGATATCGAACGCGCCCGCGCCTTCCAGCAGGAATCGGTGGACATCGTGCACGTCATCATCCGCCACGGGGGCGGCGTCCGCGGCGGCAAAGCCATCATGAACCATCTGGGCATCGACTGCGGCGACTGCCGGCTGCCCTTCGCACCCTACACCGAGTCCGAGATGCGCCGACTGGGCGAAGAGCTCGACCGGATCGGCTTCGCGAAATAACGACACCCGCCAACCTCTTCCGACCCATGAGAAACCTGATACTGACCCTTTTCCTGCTCCTCGGCACGGCAGTTTCGACAGCCGGGGTCCCCGCGACGCAGCTGACCGAAACCGACGCCATCCGCTGGGACACCTCGCTCAGCCTGCCGCAACTCGACGGGACGCCCAACATCGGAATAGCCGGTGCCTTCTCGGGCCGTGTCGACGGGAAACTGCTGATCGCAGGCGGCGCCAACTTCCCCGACCGCACCCCCGAAGCGAACGGAGAGAAACGTTATCACCGAGATTTGTACATCTACGACGCCTCCCGGGGCTGGCAAGTCATCCGCGACGCCCTGCCCGCACCCCGGGCCTACGGAATCTCGGTCACACTGCCCGAAGGCGTGCTCTGCATCGGCGGCTGCGACGCCTCGGAGTGCACGGATCAGGTATCGCTCCTGACACTCGACGGCGACCGGCCCCGCTTCACGCCCTGGCCTTCGCTCCCGCGCCCCTTGGCCAATGCCGCAGGGGCTTTGGTCGGCCACCGCATCTATGTGGCAGGCGGCATCGAACAGGTGGGGGGGGGAACCGCCGCCACCCGCGACTTCTTCATGCTCGATCTCCACGACCGCGGACGCGGATGGCAGGAATTGCCGCCGTGGCCCGGGCCGGCCCGGGCGTTTGCGGTAGCGGCTTCGCAAAGCGACGGATTCGACAACTGTTTCTACCTGTTCAGCGGCCGCGACTTCTCGGGCGATTCGGCCTGGACCGTTCACAAAGACGGGTACCGCTACAACCCGCGGCTCGGGAGCTGGGAACGCCTCGAAGGTGAATTTCCGGTCATGGCCGGGACGGCGGCGCCATTCGGCACCAACCACATTCTGCTGATCGGCGGCCGCAACGGAACCAATTCCGACGACCGGATGCTGCGGCTCTACCACACGATCACGGAAACCCTTACGGAAGTTCCTGTCTCCGATGAAATCGACCTTCCGGTCACGACGAACGTCCTTCCGGACGACGACGGCATCCTGATTACAAGCGGCGAGATACGCCCGGGCGTGCGTACCCCGGTCCTGCTGCGGGGAACGCTCCAAAGCACCATCCACCGCCTGACGGGGCTCGACATCGGCGTCATCACCCTCTATTTCCTTTCGCTGGCCTTTATCGGCTGGTATTTCTCGAAAAACCAGAAGACCTCCGACGACTATTTCAAGGGAGGGGGACGCATCCCGTGGTTCATCGTCGGGCTGAGCATCTTCGGAACGGCGCTCAGCGCCATCACTTTCATGGCCATTCCGGCCAAAGCCTATGCCACGGACTGGAGCTACCTGCTCTTCAACTCGGGCATCGTGCTGGCCGTACCGGTCATCGTGCTGCTGTTCATCACCTTCTACCGCAGGCTCAATGTCACCACGGCCTATGAGTACCTCGAAGCACGGTTCAATCCCCTCGTGCGCATCCTGTGCAGCATCGCCTTCATCCTCTTCCAGATCGGGCGCATGGGCGTCGTGCTGCTGCTGCCGTCGATCGCCCTCAACGTCGTCACGGGTTTCGACATCTTCCTCTGCATAACCCTGATGGGCGTCCTGAGCCTCGCCTACACGCTCATGGGCGGCATCGAGGCCGTGGCGTGGACCGAAGCCCTGCAAGTTGTCGTGCTCCTGGGCGCCGCCGTCACGGTGCTGGTCATCGTGTGCCTGCAACTCCCCGAGGACCTCGGAACCATCGTCGCCTCGGCCTCCGCAGCCGGGAAATTCAACCTCGGATCGACAGCTTTCGACCTGCGCCAGCCGACGATGTGGACCGTGCTGATCGCAACCTTCTTTACCAACATCACCACCTACGGCACCGACCAGACCATCGTGCAGCGCTACCTGACCACCGCCACCGAACGCGAAGCCCGCAAAGGCGTCTACGTCAACGCCGCACTGACCATTCCGGCCACCATCCTCTTCTTTCTGGTGGGCACGGCGCTGTGGGCCTTCTACCGCCACTACCCGGCGGAGCTGAGCATGGCCGTCCGCGACAGCGACGCCATCCTGCCGTGGTATATCAGCACCCAGCTTCCGTCGGGCGTACTGGGACTGATAATCGCCGGTCTGTTCGCCGCCGCCATGTCGACGCTCAGCAGCAGCATGAACTCCGCCGCCACGGCCTTCGTCACGGACATTTACCGCAAGCTCAGCCCTGCCGCACACGACGGCCGCGCGCTGCTGCGCACGGCACGTCTCTCGACCCTCGTACTGGGACTCGTCGGCGTAGGATTCGCATTGATAATGGCTTCGTGGGAGATCAAATCGCTGTGGGACGAATTCTCGAAGATCCTCGGCATCCTGCTCGGCGGCCTGGGCGGATTGTTTCTGCTGGGTCTCACGACCCGGCGCGCCAATACGTTCGGCGCCCTGTGCGGCATCGCGGCCAGCGTCGTCGTGCAGATTCTCGTCGCCCGCAGCGGGTATGTCAACCTGCTGCTCTATTCCACGACCGGATTCCTTTCGTGTTTCATCGTCGGTTATCTGGCAAGCCTCTGCGTCCCCCGCAGCAGCCGCGACACCGATTCGCTGACCATCTACGGAAAACGGAAAACCGGTGCGTAATCCGGTCCTAACCGCTTCTTTGCAACCGTATTTGTCTTATAAAACAAATGAATCAATAACCAACCCTATATCATGAAACCAAAAATTTCCGCCAAATGAAAAACTCTACCACAAAGAGGCGTTTCGACTCCGGATACGGAGGACGGAGCGTCGCATCGAGGTGCCTCCTCTGTCTGGCGTTTCTGTTCGCAGGCATGAGCGTCTGGGCTCAGACCCACCGCCTGACGGGACGGGTCACGGACGACAAGGGCCAGGCCGTCGTCGGAGCCTCGGTCATCGTCAAAGGCACGACCCAGGGCATCACCACGGACTCGAACGGCAGCTTCGCACTCGACCTGCCGAACGGCGACGCCACGCTGGTCGTATCGTTCATCGGCTACCGGACGCAGGAGGTCGCCATCCCCCGTTCGCAAAGCCGTATCGACGTAGAGCTGGCGCCCGAATCGATCGCCGTGGACGAGGTCGTGGTGGTCGGCTACGGCGAACAGTCGCGCCGGTCGGTGACCTCCTCGATCGCCAAACTCGACGGAGAGGCGCTGCAAAACATCCCGATTTCGACCGTCGGCGAAGGTCTGAAAGGCAAGATCGCCGGTCTGAAAGTCACGCAGACCAACTTCTCGCCCGGCGGCGGATTCTCCTACCAGATTCGCGGCGGCTCGTCGATCAACGGTTCGAACTCCCCGCTCGTGCTCGTCGACGGCGTCGAACGCGACTTCTCGGCCATCAACCCCAACGACATCGCCTCGATCGACGTGCTGAAAGACGCCGCGTCGTCGGCCATCTACGGAGCAAAGGCTTCGAACGGAATCATCCTCGTGACCACCAAGCGCGGCGGTTACAACAAGGCTCCCCGCATCACGTTCGAGGCCAACTGGGCCTGGCAGGACACCGAGACCGAAATCGAGTTCCTGAACGCCCGCGAATACATCGAAGTCGTCCGCACGGCGGTCGCCGAATACCTGAACATCCCTTCGCGTGCATCCGACGCCCTGAGCTACCTGAACGGAGCCCACTCGGCCGGTGTCGGCAACAAGCCCGACGGCATCTTCTCGACCCGCTATTACGATCCCGCAACGGATGTGCTGCCCGCCGGATACAGGACGATGCCCGACCCGGTCAACCCCTCGAAAACGATCATGTACCGCGACACCGACTGGCAAGACCTGCTCTATAACGGCGCCTGGTGGCAAAACTACTACCTGGGAATCGACGGCGGCGGCGAACGGGTCCGCTACTCGGCCAGCCTGGGATATACCGACGACGACGGCGTGGCTCTCTCGACGGGCTACGACCGCGTGAACTTCAAGAGCAACCTCGACGCCAGGATCACCAAACGGCTGACGGCCAGCTTCGGCGTGGATTTCGCCCGCACCAACACCGAAGCCTATGCCAACCAGCGCAACACCATCTCCCGGGCGCTGGCCAATCCGCCGACGATGAACGCCTACTACGAGGACGGCACGCCGGTCGAGGGTTACAACTCCTCGTCGCAAACCCCGCTCTTCTACAACAAATACTACGACCGAAGCAATCAGAAAAACTACCTGTCGCTCATCGGCGGTCTGAAGTGGGAGATCATCGACGGCCTGACGGCCAACGTGCAGGGATCGTTCTTCCGCACCGACTCGAAGACCAAGCAGTTCATCAAGGCCAACGTCTTCGACGCCACGCGGAAATCGTCGTGGGGCCAGACCATGACCGAACGCCAGAAGCTCGAAGCCTACGTCTCCTACAAGAAGACGTTCGCCGAAGACCACAACTTCTCGGTCATGGGCGGCTATTCCTACCAGAAACGCGACTACGAAACGGTCAGCGTGGCCGGATCGGGCGGCACCTCGGATAAGGTAACCACCATCAACGGCTCCTCGGTCTTCGAACCCGACGACATCACCTCGTCGGAGCAGGCCGAATGCCAGATCGGATTCTTCGGACGCCTCAACTACGATTACAAGGGCAAGTATCTGCTGACGGCCACCTTCCGCGAGGACGGATCGTCGAAATTCGCCAAAGACGACCGCTGGGGCTTCTTCCCGGGTATTTCGGGCGGCTGGGTGCTGACCGAAGAGCCCTGGCTCAACGGCATCCGCCAACTGAATTTCCTCAAACTGCGCGCCAGCTACGGTTCGACCGGAAACAACGCCTCGGTGGGCATCTACGACGCCTACGGTTCCTACGGCGCCAGCTACATGTACAACGGAAACTCGGGCATCAAACCCTCGGAGATGCCCAACGAGAGACTGCAATGGGAGACCTCGAACCAGCTCGACATCGGTATCGAAGCCGGCCTGTTCAAAAACCGCATCTACGTAAGCGCCGATTTCTTCGACAAGCGCACGCGCAACCTGCTCTACGAACAAAAGCTGCCCAACACGACGGGTTTCTCGAAGTTCTGGACCAACCTGGGCAAAGTCCGCTTCTGGGGCTATGAACTGGAACTGACCACCCGCAACATCGTGAAGAAGAATTTCAGCTGGGAGTCGAAACTCGTGCTGAGCTACCAGCAGAACAAAGTGCTCAAACTGCCCGACAACGGGATCGACAAGAACCGCACGGGCGGCATCGCCCTGGGCGACGGCACGTTCTTCGGCGGCATCGCCGAAGGCGAGCCCCTCAACCGCTTCTACGGCTATGTCGCCACGGGCATCATCGAGACCGAAGAGCAGGCCGCCAACGCCAACTACGACGCCCTGTCGCGCCTGCCCCAGAAAGGCGCCAAACGTGTCGGCGACTACGAATGGGCCGACCGGAACGGCGACGGACAGATCACCACGGCCGACCAGTTCTGCCTGGGAGTCACCGTCCCGCCCTTCACCGGCGGTTTGCAGAACACGTTCCGGCTCAAAAACTGGACCCTGTCGCTCTATCTGGACTGGGCCACGGGGCACTCGATCTTCGACGAATCCTATTCGCGCTACTTCTACGGCACCTTCACCAACAACTACGCGCTGGCCAAGGATGTGCTGAAAGCGTGGAAAAAGCCCGGCGACAAAACCAAGTACGCCAAGTTCTACGCCAACGATTCGAACTGGGGCAACGACAACTACAACCGCCGCGCGACCAACACGTTCACCTACAAGGGCGACTACCTCTGCCTGCGCGAAATCACGCTGCAATACTCCCTGCCGTCGAAACTCTTCACGAAAGTCGGACTGAAAGGCGTCACGCTGACCGTATCGGGCAACAACCTCTGCTATTTCACCGAGGTCAAGGGCATTTCGCCCGAAATGGGGTCGTCAACGACCTACGACGGCGACGTATTCTACAACTATCCCCCGATCCGCCGTTTCTCGTTCGGCGTACGTCTGATCTTTTAATCAACCTCAAGCAAGAACCGACATGAAAAACAGACTCATACAATTCGTGCTGCTCGCCGCGGTCTCAGCAGGTTCCGCTTCGTGCCTGGGCGACATGGACATCATCCAGAAAAGCAAGATCACGACTTCGAACATGTGGCTCGACGAAGGCGACGCCACGGGAGCCCTCTACGGCATGTACCACCAGTTCCGCGCAACGTTCCAGACCGCCATGATCTACTGGGGCGACTACCGTGCCGGAACCTTCACCAACGGAGCCGGCGGCTCGGGATCGGCCGACAAGATGTTCAACAACGCACTCGACAGCAGCGAAACAAAAGGCACCAACTGGGGATCGAGCTACACGACGATCAACAACGCCAACCTCATCCTGCGCCATGTGCCGGACATCGCGTTCTCGGACGAAAACCAAAAGAACCTCATTCTGGCCAACGCCCATTTCGTGCGCGCCTACACCTATTACAACATCGTCCGCGTATGGGGCGACGCACCGCTGCTTCTGGAGGGTTTCGAGTCGAGCGACAACGACCTGCAACCTTCGCGCAGCGACGCCGCGCAGATCTACGAACAGGTCGCCCGCGACATCGACGATGCGCTCCGGCTGATGCCCGCATCGGCCGCCGACTGCACCATCGCCACGCGCAGCGCCGTGCAGATGCTCAAAGCCGACTACAATCTCTGGCTCTACCAGACCCGCGAAGGCGGCGACGACGCCCTCACGGCCGCCGACGAAGCTCTGGCCGAGGTGTTCAAGGATTCACGGCTCGACCTGATCGGCTCCTATGCCGACATCTTCGACATCACGAAAAAGAACAATGCCGAAATCATCCTCACGCTCCACTTCGGACAGGGCGAATACGAAGGCGGCTACGCCGAGACCTATCTCATCCCGCAAACCCGCTTCCACTCGGCCAGCGAACATATCGAAACGCACGTCAAGCTGATGACAGCCAACGACCAGCGCTTCATCTTCTCGCCGAGCCTCGTGGAGCTGCTCTACAAGGACGAGCGCGACACCCGCACCCCGGTCAGCTACGGCGACTGGACCGACGAAGAGGAGGGTTACCGCTACACGTGGGTCAACAAGTTCGCCGGCAAGTGGGCCGACAACAAGCGCTACTTCATCTCCGACCTGCCGCTCTACCGCTACGCCGAGGCGTTGCTCTTCAAGGCCGAGATCGAGAACGAACGGGGCGACGTCCCGACGGCGCTCACATACCTCAACCGCGTCGCCAAGCGGGCTTACGGCATCGACAACTATTACACCGCCTCGGACTACCACAGTTTCAAGGAGTCGCTGATGACCGAATACCTGAAAGAGTTCGCCGGCGAAGGCAAGAGCTGGTGGAACTACATCCGCCTGGGCTACGCCTTCACGAAAATCGAATCGCTCCGCGGCCGCCAGAACGAGACCAACATCCTGCTGTGGCCCATCACGACCGCCTGCATGAACGAAAATCCGAATATCCGTCAAACGGTAGGTTACAACTAAAAAACACGCCACGATGAAAACCAGAATACTGAACCTCCTGCTTCCCGTGCTGGCCCTGACGGCCGCCGCCTGCGGCGACTCCTTCGAGTTCGGCACGCCGACCCACGATCTCGACGAAGGGACCGACCTTTCGGCCGGGACGACACAGGTGTTGTGGAAAAACAAGGGAGCCGTCTACCCCACCAAACGCATCCACAACTTCCGCATTCCGGGACTGGTCCGGACCCCACACAAGCTGATCGCTTTCTGCGAAGCCCGCGAAGAGACCGGCTCGACCAACAAGGACGGCGGCGACATCGACCTGGTCTACCGGGTCTCGACCGACGACGGCCAGACCTGGGGCCCCTCGCAGGTATTGTTCGACGACGAGGACAACACCTGCGGAAACGCCTGCGCCGTCTGGACCGAAAGCGGCCGTCTGGTGGTGTTCTGCTGCTGGGCGCGCACCGGAACCACCGAAGCGAAATTCAAAAGCAACTACTTCTCGTTCGAGGAGTCGCAGAGATACCACAACCACGTGGTCAGTTTCTACTCCGACGACGAGGGCGCGACCTGGTCGGGTCCGTTCAAGTGGTTCACCGAAAACCGCAATTCGGACCCCGGCCGCTACCTGTGGACAGGCTTTTTCAAAGCAGGCCCCGGGCACGCCATTCAGCTGAAGACCGGCGAGCACAAGGGACGCATCCTCGTCGGCTGCGACCATAAATATCAGGTGTTCGGCGGAACGGCCGTACCCGCCGACTCGGAGGATGAAAACTACTACGGTTCGCACGTCGCCTACTCCGACGACAACGGCGAGAGCTGGCACATGCTCGAACTCGATGAAGAGCTGCATTACGGCAACGAGTGCGTACCGGTCGAGCTGTCCGACGGCCGCATCTACCTCGACATGCGCGGCACGGGAGCCTACAAAAAGCAGCGCGGATGGAGCGTCAGCGGGGACGGCGGCATCACCTGGAGCCGTTATACGCCGAACCCGCTGCGCACGGACCCGGGATGCCAGGGTTCGATCGTAAACTACAATACGAACGGCGTTCCTTCGTCGGTCATCCTGGCCAGCAGCAACAACAGCACGACCCGCGACCATCTTTCGATCCGGGCCAGCCTGGACGACTGCGCCACCTGGAAAACGGACGTTTACCAAATCACCGACGGCAAATCCGGTTATTCGGACATGGTCGTCTTCGACGACGGCAGCGTCGGCGTACTCTATGAAAACGGACCGACGCATTACAGCGAGCAGATCTCGTTCCGCAGGATTCCGGCAGCGACGATCGCAAAATACATCAACGAATAAACCCTCCGAGTCATGAAAAAACGAACCATAAGCCTCCTCTGCGGGCTCCTCACCACAGCATGCTCCCCCGATCTGCACGACGAGAACAGCGTGTTGGAGAACAACCGGCAACAGGCCGGGATGAGCGTCGAAGTGCAGGTCAGCGGTACGATGATCTCGACCCGCTCGGCCGCTTCGGCCGAAGAGCGGGCCGTCACGAGCTACGACATCTATATTTTCGACGTCACGACCAATGCCCTGCAATACTGCAAGCAGGGAATCGTCCCCGCGGAACCGGAAAAGATCGCCGGAACGCACAACTACCGCATCGGCAGCGAGCAGATCGTGCTTCCGACCTCGGGACAGAAGCATGTCTTCGTGCTGGGCAATGCCGGCGGCAGCGTCACGCTTCCGACGCTCGTCACGCTCGACGAAGCGACCGAAAGCACCCCGGCCACGGCGCTCGACGATTTCCGCAGCAGCGTCGTCGTGACCCCTCCCGGACCCAAAGCCCCGGCAGCCCCCTTCGTCATGGCCGGCACGACCTTCATCGCCAGTGCCGCCAACGCCCATGTACCGGTATGCCTGGCCCGGACCGTCGCCAAAATATCGCTCCGCAACACGCTTCCCGGTGAGATCGTCCTCTCGGATGTCTCCGTTTCGGGAGCCTCGGCGAGCGTCTATCCTTTCGTAAAGACCATTTCGGTCGATCTGCCGACCGCCGACTACACCGCAGCCGCCGATCTCGCTGCCGGCGAGGAAGCCGGGGCTTTCTACCTGCTGCCGGCGGCAGCCAACCAAACGGCCGTCACGGTGAAAGGCACTCTCTCGGGAAGCGATTTCGTCTGCAAGACCACACTCGCCAGCACCCTCTACGCCGACTACGACTACAAACTGACGCTCCGCAACCGGGGCGGGGAGGTGACGGCCGTGCTGTCGCCCGATTTCAGCGGTGCGGCCGAAGTGGACGCCATCCAGATCACGGGCGAATGGCTTTCGGACAAGAACACCGTGACGCTGCCCTTCACCCCCGAACCGAACTACGGCTTCACGATCGGCTACATCCTCAACGTCGACGGCTCGGCCGAGATCGGAACCATATCGGAAGACTGGTACGACGCCGTCATCGTCAAGGAGGGCACCATCCGTATCCGCACGCTGAAAGAAAATCCCGGCGAAGACCGGACGGCGTCGTTCGCCGTCAATGCCGGCGGTGCGACCTGCAATGTCAAGGTCGTCCAGCAAGGTCTCGCAGGCATCAAGACGATCAAATTCGGCGATCTGGAATGGATGGACCGTTCGATCGGCGCCACGCTCAGGGCCTCGCAGGCCTTTGCCAACGACGTGCGCAGTTTCGGCTACCTCTACCAGTGGGGCCGCACGATGCCCTTCCCCGCAACCGGCGAAGTGGAGACCGTATCGACGCAGATGACCCCGGCGGAGGCCCTCGCCAGCCCGGCGTTCATCGCCTACACGGGCGAAACGCAGGACTGGAATTCGCAGGGCGTCGAAGGCTCCTTCGACCAATACTGGGAATCCGTCACGCCGAATCCCTGCCCCGCCGGATGGCGGCTGCCGACCTACGAGGAACTGGCCGGCGTCATGCCCTATCGCAACAACGCCCTGATCTTCGCCAACGGCCAGCAAAAGGCGCCCGAAGTGCTTCCGAACGGAGTGACGCACCCCTATGTAGGTTTCGGATCGGGAGCCATCACGAAAGACACGGAGACCATGTTCCACTCGGGCATCAAACAAAAGGGCACGGCCGACGCCTGGTACGTCCGCTATCTGTGGATCAACCAGGGCGGCACGCAGACCACGACGCCGCCCTCCTACACCAAGACCCATGAGAAGGATACACAGAATTACATGACGGGCGGCGAAAACATCCTGCGCATCGACCGGCTCAAAGCCGACGCATCGGCCGACTTCCCCAAGGTGGCGGACGCCCGGAATTTCTGGACGGAGCACGAAACCGACCCGGCCGTGGAGACGCTGATCTTCCCCTGCGGCGGACGCCGCGACGCCACGGGAGCCGTGGTGGAATCGAACAACGCCGCGTTCTACTGGTCGCGCTCGATGTTCACGGGCGGGGACAACCAATATTCGAAGACGGCCACGACCTATGCTTCGGGACTGCTCTATTTCCGTCCGGCAGGCCGTTATACGTTCCAGTACGCTCCGGCTATCGGCACGGCCCAGGTTCATGCCGACACCGAGGACCTCGGTTACCGCAATCAGGCGATGCAGATCCGCTGCGTGAAAGAAAAATAAAAAACCGGACCGATCGGAGGGAGATGCTTCGGAGCGTCTCCCTCCGGCTCGCTCCGCTCACCGAAACGAAAATGAAAAAACTGCTCCTTTTAACCGCCCTCTGCGCCGCCTGGTGTGCGCAGGCACAGAAGCCCAACATCGTGGGCCGGGTCACCTGCAAAGGGAAACCCGTCGCCGGAGTCGTCGTCTCGGACGGCGAACTGGTCGTCCGGACCGATTCCGACGGACGTTACGCAATGTCCTCCTCGAAACCCTGCGGATATGTGTTCATGTCCATCCCCGGAGGCTACGAAACGGCCGCCGACGGCCTGATCCCGCGTTTTTTCGGTTACACGACCCATTGCGACCTCGACGTGATCGATTTTCAGCTCGAAAAACGCAGCAACGACAACTTCACGCTCTTCGTCTCGACCGACACCCATCTCCGGGGCGATCCCGAGGAGCTCGACCTGCCGCAGTTCCGCAAATGGTACCTGCCCGACATCTCGCGTGAAATCGAGCGCACCAAAGGTCCGGTCTATTCGCTCCATCTGGGCGACATGACCACCGACATCATGTGGCACAAGAACGACTTCGCGCTGCGGAAGTACCTCGACGTGATGAAAACCTACCCCTCGCCCGTCTTCCACGTCCCGGGCAACCACGACAACGAACGGTTCGTCGATCCGGCGGTCCCCGACGCGCAGTGGGACAGCATCGCCCAGCGCCCTTACCGCCAGATCATCGGTCCGAACTACTACTCGTTCAACCTCGGAAAGGTGCATTTCGTCATGCTCGACAACACCGTCGTCCGCAAGGGAACGCTCAAAAATGGCCGGCGCCCCTCCCGCAACGACTACCAGCTCGACGAACGCCAGCTCCGCTGGCTGGTCCGCGACCTGGAAACCGTCGGCAGCGGCACTCCGCTCGTCGTCTGCATGCACGTACCCGTCGCCGACTGGACGGGCATCGGCAGCGACGGCACCCCCGAATTCTCGGCCAGAGAGAACCAGCGGGCCCTGCACGACCAGATCATGCCGCTGCTGGCGAAGTTCGACGACGTGCGCCTGCTGACGGGGCACAACCACCGGTTCATCAACATCCCGCTGACCGACCGCATTTTCCAGCACACGCTCGTCTCGGCGTCGGCCGTGTCGTGGAAGATCAACGGCCCCGAAAGCCGGCTGGTGAGCGAAGACGGCTCACCCGGCGGCTACCTGATCCTGCGTTACCGAGGCGGCCGCGCCGACTGGCAGTTCAAGCCCAACGGCTACCGGGCCGACCGCAACCAGTTCCGCGTCTACGACCTGAACCGGGTTCCCGGGGAGTTCGGCGGCCAGCCGGGCAGCAACCGCTGTCTTATCAACGTCTACAACTGGGACGAACGATGGACGGTGCGCGTGCGCGAGAAGGGCCGCGACCTGAAAGTCGAACAGGTGTGGGCCAAAGACCCGCTCTACATCCTGATCCGCCGCGATGCGCTGCCTACACGCCCCACGGCTTTCCGCGCCGTGGCCAATCCGCACATGTTCTCGGTCGAAGCCTCGGCCCCGGACACGCCCCTCGAAGTGACCGTCACGGACCGTTTCGGCCGCAAATACCGCCAAACGGTCGAACGCCCCAAGCAATTCGACTGGCGGACGGAATGACGAACCGGAGCGATCCGGCCTCGATTTGTCCGAATAATTTGACATGACAAAAAAAATAATTCGTATCTTTACGGAAAATTACCGCAGATGGAGGTACTGAAACTGGACAACCGCAACACCACGCTCGTCGACAGCGTCGAAGAGAGCCTGATCCGTTTTTTCAAGGAGAAGGGCCTGCGCCCGGGCAGCAGCATCCCCAACGAGATCGAACTGGCCGCATCGCTGGGCGTCGGGCGTCCGGTCCTGCGCGAAGCGCTGAGCCGCTTCAAAATGACCGGCATGATCGTTTCACGCACCAAGAAAGGCATGATCCTGGGCGAACCGTCGCTGCTCGGCGGCATGAAGCGCTGCATCAATCCGCTGTTGATGAACGAATCGACGCTGCGGGACATCCTGGAATTCCGCATCGCGCTCGAAATCGGCATCAGCAACAACATTTTCAGCAACCTCACCCCGCAGGACATCGAAGAGCTGGAACAGATCGTCGAGATGAGCCAGGTGATCGGCAACAACAAATACGCCCCCATCAGCGAGCACCGTTTCCATACGAAGCTCTATGAAATCACGGGCAACCGCATCATCTCGGAGTTTCAGGACATCATCTACCCGGTGCTGGATTTCGTCAAGGAGAAATACCGCGACATCTTCGAACCCATCGAGCAGGAGCTTATCCAGAACAGCGAACTGATCACCCACCGTCATCTGCTGGAATACATCAAACGCGGCGATCTCGAAGGTTACAAACACGCCATCGTCGAGCATTTCAAGCTCTACACGATCTACCTCGAACGCCACAAACGGTAAACAACCCGTTCACATACCGATTACCATGAAACAGACTTTGCGAAGCCTTGTCGGGGGAGTTATGCTCCTCGGCATGACGCTGGCCGCCGAAGCGGCAGCCGCATCCACCGCCGCCGGAGAGTCCGGCAGGTCCGTCCGCAACTCCGCGTCCGCCGCCCCCGTCGTCGGCGAAGCGGTCACGGTCTTTACCGAAGGAGAGGCGGGCTACGCGGGGTTCCGAATTCCGGTCGTCATCCGCACGGACGACGGCGCACTGATCGCCTTCGCCGAAGCGCGCCGGCACGACAAACGCGACAGCGGCGACATCGACCTCGTGATGCGCCGTTCGGAGGACGACGGGCGCACCTGGGGCCCGATCACGACGGTCTGGGACGACGGCGGCAACACCTGCGGCAATCCGGCTCCTGCGGTTCTCGGCGGCGGACGGATCGTCATGCTGGCGACGTGGAACCGCGGCTGCGACCGCGAGCGGCAGATCGAAAACCGCACGAGCGTCGATACGCGGCGTGTTTTCGTGCTCCGCTCCGAAGACCACGGACGGACGTGGAGCCGTCCCGAAGAGATCACCTCCGGGGTCAAGGACCCCGGCTGGACCTGGTACGCCACCGGCCCGTGCCACGCCATCGTCAAGCGCCGCGCGCCCCACAAAGGGCGGATCGTCGTTCCGGCCAACCACAAACGGCTGGAAAACGACGGCCGGGTCGAATCCTATTCGCAGTTGCTCTTCTCCGACGACGAGGGCCGCACGTGGCAGTTGGGAGCCGTTTCGCAGCGCGGCGGGAACGAAAGCACGGTCGCCGAACTCGCGGACGGCTCGCTGCTGCTGAACATGCGGCACTACGAACGCAGCGACAGCCTCCGTCTGTACGCCGTGAGCCGCGACGGCGGGACAAGCTGGAGCGTCCGGGGCGAACATCCCGAACTGGTCGACCCCCGCTGTCAGGGAAGCCTGCTGAACCTCACGCGCGGCGGCCGTCCCACCCGGCGGCTGCTCTTCTGCAACCCCCACGACCCGCGCCGGCGCCACAACCTTTCGCTGTGCGAGAGCCGCGACAACGGCCGGACATGGCACCATCTGGCGACCGTCTGCCCCGGACCGTCGGCCTATTCCGATCTGGTACGGCTCGGCCGCAACCGCGTAGGCGTGCTCTATGAAAACGGCGACGCCGACGATCTCTACCGCCGCATCTCCTTCACCGTCATCACGCTCCGCCCATGAACCCCCGGACCCTCTTCCTCCCGGCCGCGCTGACAGCCGCCGGAACGGCATCGGCCCAACCCGCCCAAACACAGCCCAACATCGTCGTTATCCTGGCCGACGACCTCGGCTTTTCCGATCCGGGATGCTTCGGAGGCGAAATCGAGACGCCCGTACTGGACCGGCTGGCGACCGAGGGCCTGCGCCTCACGCAGCTCTACAATTCGGGCCGCAGCTGTCCCTCGCGGGCCTGCCTGCTGACGGGGCTATACCCCCATCGGGTAGGTATCGGCGAGATGGTGCGCGACCACCGGGAAGCGTGGCCCGAAGGCTACCGGGGCTATCGCCAGGACAACAACCTCACCATCGCCGAAGCGCTCCGAGCGGCCGGTTATCATACCGCCATGACAGGCAAATGGCACATGGGAAAGGCGTATACTCCCGTCGATTGCGGTTTCGACGATTTTTACGGATTCCTCAACGGCGCCATGAGCTACTGGAATCCCGAACGTTACGTCCGGCTGCCCGAAACGGCGCCCCGGCGGGAGTATGCCCGGGGCGAGTTTTACGCCACGAATGTCATCACTGACTACGCCATCGACTTCGCCGCCCGGGCGCGCGAACTGCACAAACCGCTCTTCCTGCACGTATCATACAACGCTCCGCATTTCCCGCTGCAAGCGCCCCGCGAACGCATCGATCATTACATGGAGGTCTATCTGAAAGGCTGGGATGCGATCCGGGAGGAGCGGGAGGCGCGTTTGCGCCGTCTGGGCCTGCTGTCCGACGAGGAGCAGGCCGCCGGACGGGGCGTAGTGCCGGCAAGTCAGTTCATCGACCGCACACGGCCGGTGCCGGCCTGGGAAGAGCTCCCGGAAGAACAGCGGCACGACCTGGCGCGCCGCATGGCCATCTATGCGGCCATGATCGACATCATGGACCGCAACATCGGACGCCTTGTCGAAGCGCTGCGCGACAACGGGCAGTTGGAAAACACGCTCCTGCTCTTTCTCTCGGACAACGGAGCCTGCGCCGAATGGCACGAATTCGGGTTCGACGGCCGCAGCGGCACGAACTACCGCATCCACACCGCCGACGAACTCGCCGGCATGGGACAGCCCGGAACCTACCACCACTACGGCACCGGCTGGGCCAATGTCTGCTGCACCCCGTTCCGCCTCTACAAACATTTCGCACACGAGGGCGGGATCTCGTCTCCGAGCATTCTGTGGTGGGGCGGCCGGGTGAAACACCCGGGCGGCATCGACCATCAGCCCTGCCATCTCATCGACATCATGGCCACCTGTCTCGACGCCGCAGGGACAGAATATCCCGCGCAGTACGAAGGGCGCCGGCCGGTACCGGCCGAGGGCATCTCGCTCCTGCCCCTCGCCGAAGGGCGGCGGCTGCCCGTCCGTCCGATCTTCGCCGAACACGAGGGAAACCGCATGGTACGTCTCGGACGATGGAAACTCGTGGCTTCCTATTACAACGGACAGCGATGGGAACTCTACGACATCGCGCACGACCGCACCGAACAGCACGACCTGGCGGCCCGCCATCCGCGCAGGGTCACACGGATGGCGCAACTCTATTTCCGGTGGGCCGATGCAAACGGCGTACTGCCCTATCCGCAGTTGATGAACGAATACGGCGGACAGAAGATGAAGGTTTACAACGAACGGTAAAAATCTTACCGGGCGGCGCGCAGGGCGTCGATGAATCCCGGCCAGAGGACCCAGAGATTCTCGGTTTGAAGCCACAGTTCGCGGGCCTGCGCCCCGAGCGAGGGGTGCTCGCCCCCGATGTCACTCAGATAGCTTTCGTCGGCAGGATGTTCGTCGGCCGTAAATTCGGCGAACCACGGAGCGAAGCGCGTGCGGAAACGCTGCAACTCCCCTTCAGGCAGTTTGCCGTCGCGGCGGTAGGCCGACCACAGCAATAGCAACTGGCGGCCGGGATATTTGTCCGAAACGTCGTTGATCACTTCGTCGAACAACTCCTGCTCATCCATGGCCTGATAGTCGAAAGCCAGCAGTTCGCTCCCTTCGAGATGATCCTCGGGATCGAGCTCCAGCAGCCTCTCCAACAACGCCGCCGAGAGTTCGAAATCGTTGAGCAGGAAGTGGTCGATGGCCGAGGCATGGATCAGCTCCAGCGCAGCGCGCGAATTGCGGTGGTTCCACTCGAGGTTGACCTCCTCGTCCTCGGGAATCAGTTCCGCAAGGCGATGGTATGCCTGGAAACGCTCGTTACAGGCCTCCCGGACATGGCCGGCGGCCTGCATTTCGCGGCTTCGGGAGAGGATTTTGACAAAATTATAGGGGCCCTCGCCGATCACCTCGAAAGTCTGGTCGGGCGTGGGATTAAGTGAAGCTTTTTGCATCGTTGTTTCTGAGTTTGAAGATCATTGCGACAAGGACCGCCAGCGTCACCGCACCGCCCAGCAGGTAGGCCGCCGTGCGGTTCTGCATGCCGAGCATCAGCGGCGAGACGAAAATATAGCTGGCGCAGACATAGGTCATGACAAGCGCCGGAATCAGTCCCGGCCAGACGGTGCGCCCGCGACGGCGCAGGTAGACGACGATCATCCAAAGCGTCACGGCCGCGAGGGTCTGGTTCATCCACGCGAAATAGCTCCACATGGTCTGGAACGGCAGGCCGAAGATAATGAGCAGTCCCAGTGCGAACAGCGGGATGCAGATGTAGATACGCTTGCGCAGCGAACGCTGTTCTACCCCCATGAAATCGGCGACGATCAGCCGCGCCGAACGGAAGGCCGTGTCGCCCGAGGTGATGGCGCAGGCCACGACGCCGAAAATGACAAAAGCCGCGAGCACCGGGCCCAGCGTCTTGTTGGCGATCACGTCGACCAGCACGGCGGCCTGCCCGCCGTATTCGGCAATGGCGTCGTTCAGTCCCCCGACATTGCCCCAGAAAGCCATGGCGATGGCAGCCCAGACGAGGGCGATGATCGACTCGGAGATCATGGCGCCGTAGAAAACCGAACGGCTTTCGCTTTCGCTGCGCATGCAGCGGGCCATCAGCGGCGACTGCGTGGCGTGAAAACCCGAAATGGCCCCGCAGGCGATGGTCGTGAAGAGCATCGGGACGATCGGGAACTCTTTCGCATCGGCGATGCAATTCTCAAAAGAGGTGAATTCGGGGATGGTATATTCACCGCCGAAAAGCAGCACCACGAGGATACCGACGGCCATAAAGAGCAGCGCGAATCCGAAAACGGGGTAGATGCGGCCGATGATCTTGTCCACGGGCAGCAGCGTGGCGGCGATGTAATAGATCAGGATGACGCCCAGGATAATGAGCAACAGCCACGAGAAATTCCCGAACGCAATGCCTTCGAGCGCCGGAACGTCGAGCCGGTTGGCGATGAGCGACGCGGGCTGCGAGAGGAACACGGCCCCCACGAGGATCATCAGCCCCGCGGAGAAGAGGCGCATGACGACTTTCATGCCGTTGCCGAGGTACTTGCCGGCGGTTTCGGGAAGGCTCGCACCGTCGTGGCGGAGCGAGATGACCCCGGCGATGAAATCGTGCGCCGCCCCCATGAAGATACCTCCGAAGGTGATCCACAGAAATGCCACGGGTCCGTAGGCGGCGCCGAGCACCGCGCCGAAGATCGGGCCGAGGCCCGCAATGTTCAACAACTGAATCAGAAAGATGCGCCAACGCGGCAGGGGCACGTAGTCCACACCGTCGTAGAGCCGGCTGCAGGGAGTCTCGGCCTCCGGATTGATTCCGACAAGCCTTTCCAGATAACGTCCATAGGTAAAATAGGCTGCCACCAACAGCGCAAGGCACACCAGAAAAGTAGTCATAACACAGGTTCGGGTCAGTTTTGACGCGAATATAGCAAGAAAAGAGAGAATTTTCGTAAAATTGTTGCGAGAAAAATATTTTTTTCAGATATTTGCAGTCCCAAAGGGAACCTCAGTGTTCCCGGAAGGCCGAAATAGCTCAGCGGTAGAGCACTTCACTCGTAATGAAGGGGTCCCGAGTTCAAATCTCGGTTTCGGCTCGAAGAGGCGTAAAAATCATCGCGCCGTTCTACGAAGAAAGCCTTGCATAGCGGATATGCAAGGCTTTTTCTTTTGCGCCAATCGCAGCTCATTCGTTGCAGCGGATCGGCCACTTGTTATTGTTCCCGATGACGGCACGGACCAGATCGTCACCGTAAACTGCCATCTCCGACCAGGTCTGCCCGTAGGTCATCGTCGCGTGAGACGCCCCGGCGAAGTCCATCAGCACGATGCCGACGTTCCCGCGGAAATCGTACCGGTTGAGCCGGTCCGCCGTGTAACGGTTGTAGAGGTTGGCGCAATAGTCGTAGTCGCCGACGGCACCGAAGATGCTGATGCCCGAGACCGAGCAGTGGGCCGTATCGTAACAACTCACATAATTCATACACCAGCGGGTAACGTCCGTCGTGTTGTAAGTGTAATCGATGCACTCCTCGATGGCCGCATACTTGGTTTTGCCGTCCGAGGAGCCGTTTTTGATGTTGTAGAGGTCGTTCACCCGGATCGGGGCCTGCCCGACGCCGTTGCCCGAGAGCGTCGTGTCGAAGACCACCTTGTCGTGCGTCCAGTTCAGGTAAGCGCCCAAATACTGCCCGTCGTTGGACGATTTGTAGTCCTCGCGGATGACGAAGAGAATCTTGCCCCGGGCATCGGCCAGCGTCATGCGGGGATGGAAATCGGCGATGCGCCCCTCGCAATGCGAACGGATCAGGCTGACGACGCTCCTGTCCCACCCCGTTTTGCCGGTGCCGCTGGTGTTCTCGTACTTCAGATGTACCAATACCGTCTCCCCGGGATGCGCCTCGAGAAAGCGCACGAAGCGGTCGAGCACCTGCGAAAGCATAAAGGGCGAGAGCTCCTGCCGGTCGGTCCCGCCGGGCACGTAACCGCCGAGCGACGGGTCGCCCAGCGGAGCGATGCCGTGCTGGATCGGGAGGTCCTGAACCGAAGAGCCCGACGCCGAAGGACGCACGTCGAACATACGGACCCCGGCTGCAAGCTGGTCCTCGAGGGAGAGCTCCTGCGCCTTAATCATCTTGGTGATGTTCATGTATCCGAACACCACGTTTTGCAGCCATTTGAAATGGAAACGCTCGCCCGGTTTGCCGCCCGTATATTCGTAATGCGATCCGAAGATCGTGCAGGCATCGTGCGAGCCCGGAATGGAGACCTGCGAGAGATAGGCGTTGTCGGGCACGCCGGCCATCCAGTCGGAATAGTCCCCGCCGATCCGCTGCGCCTGGGTCGGCATATCGCCGACCGTAAAGGTATAGCGGTGACCCGCCCGCAGGGTCGCGGCAGTCGTATACTCGTAGGTCTTGCCCTCGGTCGTAACGGCCGAGAGGGTCAGCCCGCGGATATCCTGCGGCAGCATGAAAGCCGTCACGATGATCTTCGAACCCGCATCGAGACGGATGTACGGGACCGCTCCGGTCGTCAGGTGCACGGCCAGCACCCGGGAGGTTTTGTCCGGATCGGTCGTGCAGACACCCGTAGCGACATCGTAGGTGAACGCCCCTGCCACGGGGTCGTCGCTCGACAGCACGAGTTTCTGCACCTCGACGGCCTCGGAAAAGCCCGTCTGAATCGTGACTGTGGTCATCAGCGGCCGGAACGCGAAAGGCACCTCGGCACCGCGTTCCACACCCTCGCTGCAGGCGGCCATATAGGCCAGCTGCATGTTGCATTCGCCGTTGTTGCAGGTCTGAACGGAGGGGACGGCGGTCAGGATGATCGACCCGCTGTTGGCTCTGACGGCCGCAGCCGGGTAGAACGCATAGAAATTATAACGTTCGTCGCTGCCCCACGCCATGCCCGTATTGCCGAGGTCCGCCTCGCTCTCCGTCGCGCCGGAGACGCTGACCGTAACTGCCGCCCGCTGCGGGGTCGTCTGGGGACAGATGATCTCCACCCGGTCGCCGTTGCGCCAGTAGATCGGATAACCGCCGTTGCGCAGGGGCCCGTAGGCCGTGCGGGTCTCGGGCGGAGCGTCCGCCTCGCCGTCGTTGTCGATCGAAAAACGGCAGGCGACGGCACCGCCCCCGCTCCCGGGGTCGCCGGGATCACAGGCCGTCTCCGTCAGATCGGTTCCGCACCCGGCCAGCAGGAGCGCAAGCGCCGGCAGCCGGAAAATAGTTCTGTATTTCATAGCGTCTGTTCTGAATGGGCGTTAGTACTCATCGTCCGCAAAGTCCGGCGAATCGGGCCCCAGCTCTCCGCCGTGCGGCTGGGAGATGGCGAACCCCGCCTCCGCCGCAACCGCGAACACCTCCAGCTGCGGCTGTATGTAAACTGCTTTCATCGGGTATCTACTTTATAGACATATCGGGACGGCGTTGTCTCCGTCCCGATATATGCAGGTTTTCTTCGCCGGAATTACTCGATCGTATAGGTGAAGTCGGCGAACTCGACGTGGTAGGAACCCGCGGTGCTCAGGATCTTGACCATGATCCGCTGCCCGTTCGAAACCGTGAACGTATGGGTCTGCGTACCGGACCGGCACTCGTTGTCGTTGCCGCTGATGATGTTGTTGCGGTCGCGGAGCCACGCCTCGGTGATCGGGCCGTTGCCCGTGACGCCGATGCGGTATTTGATGTTCACCAGCGCCCGGTTGGTAGCTGCCTCGAACGAGATCCGCACGGTCTTCTGGCCGTCGCACTGGATCGGAGCCGTCACGAACGCACCGTTGTTGCTGTTATTCGTCCCGGCCGGAACCTGCAGCTGGATACGGTTCTTTTTAAGTTTGTCGTCGCCGTTCTTGTCGCTTTTGATCTCGGCGCGGTAGAAATACCAGCCGTCGAAAAGTCCGTCGGGATCGTACTGCGGATCGACATAGTAAAACCCGTTGTCCTTCCAGGTGTCGGAGCCGTATTTGCTGTCGATGGCGTCGGGAACAGCGATCGTAACGGTCTTCCTGTTGCAGGGAACGCTCATCGTGTAGTGGTGGTTACGCTTCAGGCCGGCCAGGGTCAGCGACTTGTCCGAATAGGTCAGGCCGTCGGCGGTCATGACCTTCACGGTCAGCGTCGAGTGGATGCCGACCGGGAGCAGGCCGATCACGAACTCTTTCTGTCCGGTGGGAATGGTGATCGCATTGGTGACGGACGAGGCCGTGAAGTTTCCCAGGGCGTCGATCGTACCCGCCGTCGGCAGGACGTTGGCGTCGGTCTCCAGCATGATCTTCCTGGGCGTCTCGTTGGCCCCCAGTCCGAGCGTGATTTTGATGCGCGCCATCAGCGGTTTGAACGTGAAGTTGACGGGCAGCACGGTCGAGGTCTCATCGACGCTGAAGGGCTCCTCCCAGATGTTCGTGTACATAAAATCGTAGTCGGCGAGGTTCGACGTGCAGTAGGCATCGCCCCACGTGTGTTTGAACGTCTTGTTCACGGCATCGAACGAAGCGTTGCAGTCATAGGGATAGTAGGCCGCTGCCAGGGTGTAGGAGCCGACGGGCACGTCGCCGGAGAACGTGGTGGTCGCGCCCGACTTGTCGGCCGTAAAGAGGCAGGTCCGCGTCACGGAGCCGTCGTAGAGGAGCACGGCGACCCGGTCGCCCTCCACCCAGTTGGTCGTGTTGCCGTCGATGGAGGTGCGGGTCTGCGCCGAGACCATCTCCTCGGGAATGGTGACCTGCACATACGTCTTCGTATCTTCGGGCGAGGTCACATCGCTGTCCTTGCTGCATGCGCTCATGCCGACTGCGGCAAAAAGGGCAATGGCGAATAATTTTTTCATAAGGCGTTTTTCGTTTTGTCGTTGGTTATTCGAAATCGTCGAACGAACGGGAGTTGTCGCCCAGCTCTCCGCCGCCGGTTCCCGGCTCGATATCGCTGCTTGCAGCGAATCCTTTCTCCACGCACACGGACATGACGTACAGGTCCGGAGCTTCATAAATCAAATGCTTTTTCATAGTCTTTTTATTGTGTTTAAATCAGTTACATCAATCCCGCCGCTATCCTGCGACGCAGAGCACCCGTACACACAGCCGTTCCCCGTCGGCGAAAAGGCAGACCTCCAGGACGGCCACCCGGCGTCCGGAGCGGCGAAGGCGGTGCAGTTCCGCTTCGATCCGCAGCTCCTCGGCTTCGGGAAGCGACCGGCCCACCCACGCTCCGAGCGAATCGGGAGCGTACACGCAGAGCCGTTCCTCCCCGAGATAGGCCAGCAGGTAGTACGGCGCCGAAGCGGACCGGGGAGTTTCGCCCATGGCAGATATTGCGGTTCGGGACATACGGGGAACATGGCCGGCAACCATTATTCTACGATCACGGCACGGTTCAGCTCGGGCTCCGCAAAGCGGTTGTTGGTGTCACCCTCGGCCTTTTTGACAAGGCGGTCGGGAGCAACGCCGTATTTGTTCTTCAGCAGGTTGTAGACATACTCCATCCGCTGCTCGCTGAGGCGCCGGTTCAGCTCGCGGCTGCCCGTCGCCTTGTCGGCCGAACCGATCAGCGTGAAGGTCTTGTCCTTGTCGGCCTTAATGGCGTTTTTGACATAGAATTCGAGATTGGTGAGCTCCTTGCTGTCGAGCGTCGCCTTGCCGATTTTGAAGAACAGCACCACGGGCGATGCGGAGACCTTCTGCTCGACAACGACCTTGGCGGGCGCGTTGCGCAGTTTTTCATTCTCGTCGTTCAGCACGGAGTTTTTCGAGGCGAGTTCGGAATTGTTCTCCTCGAGTCCCCGAATCCGGTTGAGATAGGGCGTAATGTCGATCGGCTGCACGTTCGAAGCACGCTTGAAACCGCGGCGGTTGAACTTGTAAGCCAGACCCGCCGTGACGGAGAGCATGCCTTCGCCGAGGCGTCCGCCGCTCACGCCGTCGAAACGCTGGTTGACGAGCAGGCAGCGGGCCTCGATCGTCAGGTCGAGCGACTTGCAGAGCCGCACGACGTTCAGCAGGCCGATGTCGAAACCGATCTCGTTGTCGTGGGTGTCGTTGCCGTAGGAGCGCGCCCAGCCGACACCGGCGTAAGGCACGAAATTCCAGGTGCGGTCCTTGCGGTAGCCGCTCAGGGCGTTCGAAAGGTTCCACATGGCGTCGGCGTGGAGGTACATCACGCCGAATTTCTCTTTGAACAGATTGCCGTCGGCGCCCCTGGCGTAGATCGAATTGGCAGTGGTCCAGCCTTTGGCCTGCAACCCGGCATATCCGACGCGGGCGCCGACCGAGGGGGTGAACCATTTTCCGGCGTGGATGTCCAGCGCCGGGGCCAGCCGTTTGCCGAATTTACCCTCCGAATCGTTCTCTCCGAAATAGAGGTTTACACCGCCGGCGACACCGACGAAGATATTGTCGAAGAACCGGTTGGTTTCATAGGGACCACGCACGATGCGGCCCTGCGCATCGCGGTTTTCTTTTTCCTGCGCCTGCACAGCGAGGCCGGAAAGCAAGAGGAGAGCAAAAAGCCAAAAATGTTTCATGTTCGAATGTTTTGTAATGATTTGATTGTTTTACGTTCGGTTTCGGCAGGTCAGAGCGGTCCCGTCCCGGTGATCCCGCCGCCCGGAATCTCCGGATGCGACAGTTGGAACCGGCTCTGCCGCGACAAGGCAAGCGACTCCAATTCTTCGATTTGTATTTCGGACAAATAACTTTGCATGAGGCGGTCGAAATCCATGCATACCTTCCGCAAAGGCTGCATGGTGAGGATATTCTCGTAGGACCAGAAGATGTTGGAGGCTTCGTGCAGATCGCCCTCCAACCGGACGGCCAGATCGTAAAGCGTCGGATTGGAATCGGGATTCCAACTGTAGGAGGTTTTTCCCGACTGGAAGACACAGGTCACATAATCGGTCTTTGCAACCAGCTTCCGCAGCGTCCGGCGGTACAGGTAGCTGTCCGCTCCCGGCCCGATGCAGGCGGCCTGCAACTCGCGGCCCTTCATCAGAGGGGTCCCGGCAACGGAAGCCTTCCGCAGCACGAGCAGGATTTTCACCGCCCAGAGTATTCTTACAGACAACATAAACCTACAACTGATTTAATAACAACATTTTACGCGCAATTTCCGAGACCCATTATTACCAATAATGGGTCTTATTACAGGTATGTGTCTGATTACCAGATAGCAGATACGCTATTCGGACACTTCGGCGACGACAAAACAGAGCCGTTCCGGACAATTTCGATCAGTCCGGAGCAGATTGGGTGAAAATAAAATTTAAATGATTGACAGCGAGCGCATTATGACATACAATGCAATTTTTTACCGTAAAATATTTGGTTATATTTATAATTAACCCTACTTTTGCCCATAGTTCAAAATGTCTATAATACAATTCATTAGGGCTTCAAGATACATTATTGGTAATAATGGGTCTTGAATTTTTTTATTGTCCTGTTCCTTTCTCTCCATCCGAAAAATCCGAACGGTTTACAGAACCGGCTTTTTTACAGATCGATGATTTTGCGATTCGCCCGGTCGATGATATTGTGATCGAGCTGCGTGAGGTAGATGCGCGTCGTCCTCTCGGACGTATGTCCCATCCCGGCGCTGATCACCGTGAGCGGTGTGCCGCAGTCACGGGCCAGAGTAGCCCATGAATGGCGTGCGACATAGAATGTCAGCGGTTCCGGGAGATTTAACAGGACTCCGATCTTTCGGATGAATTTGTTCAGCTCGCGCTGCTGCTGGCGGTAATTCGTATAGCTGTCGTCTTTTGCCAGGATCGGAAGAATGTAAGGCGACGCATTGCGATAACGGTCGATGAGCCGCTGCAACTGCGGCTCGATGCTCATCAGCAACGTCTGACCCGTCTTGTGGCGCACATAAGTCAGCACGCCGTTGCGGATATTGCCCGTGCGCAGGTAACACATGTCCACGAACGACATGCCGCGGGTGAAGAAGCTGAACAGGAATATATCACGCGCAAGAGCATATTTGGGGTGATACGACGAGAGGTCGAGGTCGACAATCCGTTTGAGGTTCGCACGCGACAGCGCCCGTTTGCGGGTCGCGGTCTGCCTGACGGTCAGCTGTCCGAAAGGGTTGACGTGGGAAGCGGGAATAAGCCGTTTCCTGACGGCCCGGTTGTAGACGGCCCGGAGGTTGCGCAGGTGGAAAATCACGGTGTTCGCGGAGACGCCGCGCGCCCGAAGCCAGCGCTCGTAGCGCTCGACCCAGCGAACGGTGAACTGTCTCGGCGTCAGACGCATCCCGTTCAGGTAACTCAGCAACAACCGGAACGATGCCCGGTAATTTGCTGCCGACCCTTTTTTCCCTGCCTTTTCGTAATCGAAGATGTGCTGCGAGAAACACAACACGAAGTCGAATTGCTCGTTACTACGGGCACGATTCATCCCGGACGGGTATGCCCCGACAACCGGATGCCGCCCCGTAAAAGCGGAATCTGGGGAATACATAATTAAAATTTTAATGCGAAGAATTAGTCACTGTATGCAAAGATACAAAATTAGCACCATCTTCAACCATGCAGGTCGGTGATACAGCGCAAATTAGTCTTTCGCCAACGGCCTTTTTTCGCCCCTCACGGAGCATTCGCCGCGACCGTATATTTTATATAACAGACTGATAATATAATATTTGATACCTTTCCAGACCTTTTCCCGGACCCATTTTTTCACGCGCTTGTATTTGAGCGAACCAAATGGCGCACTGCTCGTTTTTTCGGCAGATCCGGCAGCAATTTTTATCGGATGCGATTTGTTGTTTAAAGAAAAAAGTGCTATGTTTGCACATATTCTACAACCCCGACAAATTGATTCCGGCGGCTAAAGCCGAGCAAAGCACTCATAATGAAATCTTTGAAGCGCTAAAACAGTCATAGGATACATACATAACCCTCAATATGTCATACGCTATGACCGAAGTGAAAGTGAACAAACCGCTGCACGTGCTGGCGGAGGAGGCGATCAAAAAGATGATCGTGCTTCCCGAATACCAGAACGGCAAACTGCTGCCCAACGAGATCGAACTCGCACGCAGCCTAAATATTTCGCGTAACACACTGCGCCAGGCCATCAACAAGATGGTCTTCGAAGGACTGCTCTGCCGTCGCAAAGGGTACGGCACATGGGTCGCCAAAAAAACCATCACGGGCGGTGTGAAAAACTGGCTGAGCTTCTCGCAGGAGATGCAACGGCTGGGTATTCAAGTCAAAAACTACGAGCTGCATATATCTATGGAACAGCCCGATGAAAACGTCCGCCGGTTCTTCGGCATGGGAGAGGGTATAAACGAGCTCTGCCTGAAGCTGGAACGCGTAAGGGGGCACGCCGAATATCCGTTCGTGGTCTTCATCTCCTATTTCAACCCCAAATTTCCGATCAGCAGCGACGACAACTTCGCCATGCCGCTCTACGAACTGCTCGAGAAACAATACGACATCGTCGTACACACCTCCGTCGAGGAGATTTCGGCCCGGCTGGCCGGAAAACGGGTCGCTTCGAAGCTGCGCATTCCGGAGAACGACCCGATCCTGATCCGCCGCCGCTTTGTCTACGATATCAAAGGCGTACCCGTCGAATATAACATCGGCTACTACCGCGCCGACAGTTTCACCTACACGATCACGGCCGAGCGATAGCCGCACAATAGAGCTTTGACAGTCGTTTCAGGCTGTTTTCCACGTCGGAAGGAGACCTCCTTCCGACTTTTTTCATCCCCGGGCCAAAAAAAAGTGCCAAACTATTTTGTATTTACAAAATATGTTACTTTATTTGCACAAATAATAATATGTATGAACATATATAACAATATAAGATATACCATGTATAGAAAATCAGACAGTTTCCTGGCTCCCGTCCAGGCGGCCGAAACACCGGCGGGCGAATACGAACTCTACCCGGCATTTGAGATCGGAGATGAGATATACAGCCGCATCGAGGTGCTCGCGGAGCGGATCGCCGCAGAAAAAAGCGTCGTCATCGACGGTTACGAAGGCATCCTGTGGGAAAAATTCATCGGATCGCTGGTCCGCGCCCTCGAGTCGCGGGGCCGGAAGGCGGCGGCCATTCCCGTGGCCGGTGCGCTGAAGAGCGAGACGGAGATCGACACGCTGATCGCCCCCTTCATGGGCGAGGAGGATTCGATTTTCGGCCGCATGACCGACCTGCTGCTGATCGACTTCTTCGACCGCACGGCGCTTCGGCAGCTCAGCCCTGACGCCGAGGCCGACATCACCCTCCTTTACGGTTGCGGCGCCGCGCTGGCGGAGTGGAAAGGCCCGCTCGTGTATGTCGACCTGCCCAAGAACGAACTCCAGTTCCGCATGGCGGCGGGAGCGGCCTTCAACGTCGGCACGACGCGCCGCATGGACGCCCGGGAGTCCTACAAGCGCTGCTATTTCATCGACTGGCCGATTCTCGACGCCTACAAGGGCGCGCTGATCCCCCGCATCGACTGGATCGTCGACGAGCAACGCATCGACGCCTACACGTTCATGAGCGGCGACGCCCTGCGCGAAGGTCTGCGGCACATGTGTCGCAGCAGTTTCCGCGTCCGCCCGTGGTTCGCACCCGGCGTGTGGGGCGGCACCTACCTGCGCGACCATATCCGGGGTCTCAACCGCGAAGCGCCGAACATGGCCTGGTCGTATGAACTGATGGCGCTCGAAAACGGAGTCATGTTCAAACATAAGGACACGCTGCTCGAAGTGTCGTTCAGTTTCCTGATGTCGTACGGCTACCGCGAGGTGCTGGGACATTGCGCCGAGGATTTCAAGGAGGATTTCCCGATCCGCTTCGACTTCCTCGACACGATCGACGGCGGCAACCTCTCGATCCAATGCCACCCGCGCCCGGAGTACATCCGTTCGCGGTTCGGCAAACCCTACACGCAGGACGAGACCTATTATATCCTGCGCGCGACAGACGACGCGCACGTCTACCTGGGTTTTCAGGAAGGCGTACAGAAAGCGCCCTTCACCGCTGCGCTCGAAGAGAGCCAGCGCACCGGAAAGGCGCTCGACATCAAACAATACGTACAATGCTTCCCGGCCCGCAAACACGAGCTGTTCCTCATCCCCAACGGAACGATCCACGCCTCGGGCGCCGGCAACCTCGTACTGGAGATCAGCAGCGCACCCTATATCTTCACCTTCAAAATGTACGACTGGGTGCGCCTCGACATCGACGGCCGCCCCCGTCCGATCAACATTGAGCACGGGCTGAACAACGTCCGCTTCGAACGCAACGGCAAGGTGGTTCCGGAGACGCTCATCAGCAAACCGAGCGTCATGGAGCGCAACGAAAGCTATACGCAGGAGCACCTGCCCACACATCCCGACCACTTCTACGACGTGCACCGCTACCGCCTGCACGACGCGCACAGCCTGACGATCGACACCGGCAACCGCTGCCACGTCTGGATGGTCGTCGAAGGCTCCGGCGTCGAGGTCGAGACCACCGACGGACGCAGGGAGCGTTACAACTACCTCGAAACGTTCATCATCCCGGCAGCCGCAGGCTCCTACACGCTCTACAACGTGTCGGGAGGCGACCTGCTGATGGTCAAAGCCTTCGTGAAGGACTCCTACAAGCTGTAAACAGAATTCCAACCCAAAACCCGAACCATGAATAAAAAACACAGCCTGAGCCGCCTGCTGCCCGTGCTTTTCGGATTCTTCATCATGGGCTTCTGCGACGTGGTAGGCGTGGCGACAAGCTACGTGCAGCAACATTTCGCGCTCTCGGAAAGCCTCGCGGGACTCATTCCCTCGATGGTCTTCCTGTGGTTCCTGCTGCTGGCCGTGCCGGTGGCCTTCTGGATGAACCGCATCGGCCGCCGCCGCATGGTGATCGTGGGCAACGTCATCACGATCGTCGGCATGCTCACGCCGCTGGCGGATTACTCGTTCGCCGCCTGTCTGGTCGCCTTCGCCCTGCTGGGCATCGGCAACACGATCCTGCAGGTGTCGCTCAACCCCTTGCTGACGAACGTCGTCGACGGACGAGCCCTCTCCAGCTCGCTGACCGCCGGACAGGTCATCAAAGCGGTCTCCTCGTTCAGCGGCCCCTTCATCGCCACCTTCGCCGCCTCGACGCTGGGCAACTGGATCTGGATGTTCCCGATCTTCGCCGGAGCGTCGCTGATCTCGGCGCTGTGGCTGCTGGCCACCCCGATCGAAGAGTCCCCGGCCGAACGCTCGTCGTCGATGGGCGAGGTCTTTTCAGTGCTCCGCGACCGGAAGATCCGGCTGCTCTTCCTCGGCATCGTCGCCATCGTGGGCATCGACGTCGGGCTGAATACGCTGGCCCCGAAACTGCTGATCGAGCGGTGTGGCATGCCCCTCGAAAGCGCTGGCTACGGGTCGAGCGTCTACTTTTTCTGCCGGGTGATCGGAGCATTCACCGGCACGCTGCTGCTGACCCGCCTCTCCGACCGGACCTATTATTTCTCCCACATCCTGCTGGGAATCGCCGTGCTGGGTGCGCTCTACTTCGCACACAGCCGCTACGCCATCCTGATCGCCCTCGGGACGGAGGGATTCGCCTTCTCGAGCATCTTCGCCGTCATCTATTCCCAGGCGCTCAAACACATGCCCGCCCGTGCCAACGAAATCTCGGGACTGATGATAACGGGCGTCTTCGGCGGTGCCGTCGTACCGCCCCTGATGGGCTTGCTGACCGACGCCGTAGGCTCGCAGGCCGGTTCGCTGGCCGTGCTCACCCTCTTCGCACTCTACCTGCTGGGCTGCGGCCTGATGATCCGATCCGAAAAAACCGAAAACCATGTATCAGCACGATGACAGAACGGTCGTAACGCTCGACGCGGGCGGTACGAACTTCGTATTCGGGGCCATGCGGGGCTGTGAGTTCATCACCGAGCCCCTTTGCCGGCCTTCGAACTCCCACGACCTGGACCTGTGCCTGCGAACCCTCGTCGAAGGGTTCCGCGAGGTGATCTCCCGGCTCGACACACCTCCCGTGGCGATCAGCTTCGCATTCCCGGGACCGGCCGACTATCCCCACGGGATTATCGGCGGCAACCTGCCCAACTTCCCGTCGTTCCGCGACGGCGTAGCCCTCGGGCCGTTCCTCGAGATGAAATTCGGCATCCCGGTCTTCATCAACAACGACGGCAACCTCTTCGCCTACGGCGAGGCCATGGTCGGGGCGCTTCCGTGGGTCAATGCACAACTGGCCGCCGCCGGATCGCAGAAACGCTACCGCAACCTGCTGGGCGTGACGCTCGGAACGGGATTCGGCTGCGGCGTGGTCATCGGCGGGGAGCTGCTGCTGGGCGACAACGCCTCGGGCGGCGACGTGTGGTGTTTCCGCAACGGCAAGCATCCCGAATACATCATCGAGGAGAGCGTCAGCATCCGGGCCGTAAAACGCGTCTACGCCGAGCGTTCGGGCGACACGGCCGACCTCACTCCGAAAGATATCTACGACATCGCCAAAGGCATGCGCCCGGGGAACGCCGCAGCGGCCCGGGAGAGTTTCGCCGAGCTCGGACGCGCGGCAGGCGACACGCTCGCCGCAGCCGCAACCATCGTCGACGGCATCATCGTCATCGGCGGCGGACTGACCGGCGCGGCGGAGTTTTTCGTTCCGGCGATGCTGGAAGAGATGCGCAGCCCGCTGAAGATGATGAACGGCACCTCTTTCTGTCGCATGCAGACCGAAGTGCTGAACCTCGACGACAAGGCGTCGCTCCGACGGTTCGTCTCCAACGGAGGACGGCCGCTGAAGGTCTACGGATCGGAAAAAGTCGTACTGTACGACGCCGGCAAGCAGATCGGAGTGACCGTCAGCCGGCTGGGAGCCAGCCGTGCCGTCTCCGTCGGCGCCTACGTCTATGCGCTCAACCACATCGGACAAACAGAATCCATTTGAACGAGATACAAACTAACCAAATACTTGCAATGACCATGAAACAAAAACAACTTGACTTCCGCAGAGGACGGGCCATCCGGAATTTCACCGCCCTTGTCTGCCTTCTGCTGCTGGGCGTCTCCGGAGTCCGGGCCCAGAGCCGGTACGAAGTTTCGGGCGCAGTCACGGACCGCAATGCACAACCCGTTGCGGGAGCCTCCATCGTGGAGAAGGGAACCAACCGCGGTACGGTCACCTCGGCCGACGGCAGCTACACGATCCGCGTATCGTCGGACAAGGCCGTGCTGGTCTATTCGTTCTTCGGGTGCAAAACCCAGGAACTCGCCGTCGCAGGCCGCACACGGATCGACGTCACGCTGCAGGAGGATGCGATCGCCCTCGAAGAGGTCGTCGCCATCGGCTACGGCTCGATGAAGAAATCCGACCTTACGGGAGCCGTCTCGTCGATCAAATCGGAACTGCTCGAAAACAAACCCATCGCCTCGTTCGACAACGCCCTGCGCGGCCAGATAGCCGGTGTGCAGGTACGCCAGAACGACGGACAGCCGGGAGGGGGTGCGTCGATCCGCATCCGCGGCACGAGCTCGATCAACGGCACCAACGAACCGCTCTACGTGATCGACGGCGTGCCCCTGATCAGCGAATCGGTGACCGAGGGGCAAGGGCTGGTCATCAATCCGCTGTCGAGCCTCAGCACCAATGACATCGAGTCGATCGAGGTGTTGAAGGACGCCTCGGCGACCGCCATTTACGGAGCCCGCGGCGCCAACGGCGTCATCCTCGTCACGACGAAGAAGGGCCGCGAACAGCGCGGCGAGGTGCGTTTCAGCGCCACCCTCTCGCTCCAAACCCCCGAGCAGGCCTACACGATGCTCGACGGCGCACAACTCGCGCAGCTGGGCAAAGAGGCGTACGAGAATGCCGGCATGTCCGTTCCGGCCTATTTCCAGGACCCCAAGTCGGTGGTGACGCGCACCAACTGGCTGGACGAGATCTTCCGCACGGCCATCACACAGAACTATCAGGTGAATTTCGGCGGCGGATCGAAGAAGGTCACCTACAACTTCTCGGCCGGTTATTTCAACCAGGAGGGCATCCTCATCAATACCGATTTCAACCGTTACACGTTCCGCGGGCAGGTGGCGGCCGAGATCAACAAGTACATCAGCTTCGGCAGCACGATGGGTTACTCGCAGGTGCAGTCCGAGGGTTACGGAAACGCCGACCAGTCGTTGAGCCTGATCTCCATGGCCTACGACATGAACCCGGCGCTGCCCGTGTACGACGCCGAAGGCAACTACACCTTCCGCAACAACCTCTCCTCGTCGACGGGCGTCTACGGCGGCAACCCCGTCGCCACGGCCCGCAAAGCCGATATGCAGAACCGCCAGAACCGCTTTACGGGCAACATCTACACCGACCTGAAGTTTCTGGGCGACGACCGGCTGGTGTTCCGCACGCAGTTCGGCGTGGACGACATCTTCAGCATGGACCGCATGTTCCTGCCCAATGACCTGGCGGTGGCGGTGGACGGCCCCGGCAAAGGCAACGTCGCCACGTTCAACACCAAAACGTGGGTTTGGGAGAACACCCTCACCTACAAGAACACCTGGGGCAAGCACAACCTCTCGGCCATGATCGGACAGACAGCCCAGAAATTCACCCAGACCGTCTTCCGGCTGGGCGTGAAGAACTTCGAGGACAACCGCCTCGGCTACCACGACCTGAGCGTCGGCAAGGATGTCTGGCTCAACCAGACGACCGATTCCGAGTGGGCGATGCTCTCCTACATCAGCCGCATCCACTACTCGTTCGACAACCGCTACCTGTTCACCTTCACCGGCCGCGTGGACGGCTCGTCGAAATTCGGCGCCAACCACAAATACGGCTTCTTCCCCTCGGGGGCCTTCGCATGGCGCATCTCGGAGGAGAAATTCATGAAGGATGTGAAGAGCGTCTCGAACCTCAAACTGCGCCTGAGCTACGGCGTAGTGGGCAATGCAGGCATCGCGCCCTACCAGTCGCAGGGTACGCTGGTTTCGGTGAAACCGCCCTTCGGCGACGGCGTCGCCAGCGGCGGACTGGCCCCGCTGACGCTGCCCAACGCCGACCTGGCGTGGGAGTCGACCTCGCAGTTCGACGCGGGCATCGACATCGGCCTGTTCGACAACCGGCTGAGCATCACCGCCGACTACTACCGCAAATACACTACCGACCTGCTCTATGCAGTCGACCTGCCGATGTACTCGGGCTACATGTTCTCGATGCGCAACCTGGGCGACCTGAGCAACCGCGGTTTCGAGTTCTCGGTGACGGGCGTTCCCGTGACGACGCGCCATTTCAACTGGACGTCGACCTTCAACATCGACACCAACGTCACCCGCATCGAAAAACTCAACATCGCCGAGGGCCAATCGGCCGGTACGGGCGTAACCCGCATGGTGGTCGGCGACAAGCTGAACAACATCTGGGGTTACAAGACCAACGGCATCGCCCAGCTGGACGAAGACCTGACGCAGGTGGCACAGCTGCCCAACCGTCCGATGGTGGCCGGCGAGCAGAAATACCAGGACATCAAAAAGGACGGCATCATCGACCTCAACGACGAGGTCATCCTGGGCAACCTCGCCCCGAAATTCTCGTTCGGGTTCAACAACAGCTTCTCGTACAAGAACTTCAACCTGAACCTCTTCCTGGAGGGCACCTACGGCAACGACGTAATCAACTACACGCGCAAGGAACTGGAGTCGATGGACGGTTCGTACAACAACATCACCACGGTACTCGACCGCTGGACACCGCAGAACCCCGGCGGGAAACTGCCCCGCGCCGACGCCGTGTCCAACTCGTCGGGCTTCTCCGACCGCTGGGTCGAGGACGGCAGCTACCTGCGCATCCGCGACCTGACGATCGGTTACACGATCCCCCGCAAGTCCCTGCGCGGTATCGCCAGCATCAATGTGTTCGTGTCGTTCGAAAACCTCTACACCTTCACCAAATACACGGGCAACGACCCCTCGATCGGCGGAGGCATCGACCAGAACCTCTATCCCACGTCACGGAAATATTCGCTGGGCGTCTCGATGACTTTCTAAGCTACTGACCAATAATGATTACGAACATGAAAAACAGATTCATTCATACGATTTTCGGCCTGTCGCTGGGGCTCGCATCCTGCAGCGGGTTTCTCAACGAAGTGCCCCTGTCGAACGTGACGGACAAGAATTACTACACCACCGAGTCGGACGCCGAAGGCGCCGTCAACGCCATTTACGAGACGGTGGGCATCGGTTCGGTCAGCCAGTGGCAGGGCACGGGCAATGCGAACACCCCCTACGGAGGCGTTTTCTACAACGACTTCTGGCTGTCGCAGGACCTCTTCTCGGACAACGCCCTCCACGACAACTGGCTCTACGCCAACTTCGACAATTTCAGCCTTCCGGAGACCGACGGCAAGGTCAAAACGCTGTGGTACGCCTTCTACCGGGCCATCAACACCGCCAACATCGCCATCGACCGGATTCCGGCCATCGACATGGACCCCGACAAGCGCGATCACCTGGTGGGCGAAGCCCGCTTCTGGCGCGGCCTGCTCTATGCCGAAATGGTCAAAATGTGGGGCGACATGCCGCTGCGGCTGAAGCCCAGCGAATCGGTCGACGAACTGTTCGGCGTGGAGCGCACGGACCAAGTCGCCGTACTCGGCACGGTGATCGAAGACCTGCAGTTCGCCATCGACAACCTGATGGACAACTACCGGTCCGGCTACGGACGTGCCGACGTGCTGATGGCCAACGCCGTGATGGCAAAGGCATACCTGATCAAGGCCACCCGGACGCACGACGCTGCCGACTATCAGGCTGCCGCCGACTACGCCTATGAAGTAATCAAAACCGGGAAATACGACCTCTTCCCCGATTTCGCCGACAACTTCGTCATCAGCAAAAAGCACGGCATCGAATCGGTCGTGTCGATCAACTACGGCGGCGACGACCTCTGGAAATCGCAGTTCAACGTCTCGCTGCTGCCCGCGGAGATTCGCCAGAACAGTCCCGGCGGCAACGAGGGCCCCTCGAACGCCAATTCGTGGATCGTTCCGACGGAGAACCTCTACAAGTCGTTCGCCGAGGGCGACACCCGGCGCGACGCGACGATCATGAAGGACTTCACCTACAGCGACGGATCGACCCTCGTCTTCGCGGAGAGCGCCAAGTATCCCTATTATTTCTGCAAGTTCTGGGACCGCGAGGCGGAGCCCAACGGCCAGAACTCGGACCAGAACTACCCCTACATGCGTTATTCGGAGTTGCTGCTGATCTACGCCGAGGCGCTGAACGAAGTGCACGACGGTCCCACGACCGAGGCTTACGACGCCATCAACAAGGTCCGCGACCGGGCCTTCCAGGACAACGGCTCGGGCGATCACGATCTGAAGAACCTCGACTACGCCGGATTCCGCAAGGCGGTGCTCGACGAGCGCCGCTGGGAACTGGCGCTCGAAGGTTCGCGCTGGTTCGACCTCGTGCGCCTCTCGACGGATTTCGCCGGCGAGGTGAAGCGCGCCAAACCCGCCGCCTACGTTGCCGGCAAGCACAAGCTCTTCCCGATCCCGCAGTACGAGCGGCTGCTGAACAAGAAGATCACGCAGAACGACGGGTATTAACGAAATAATTCGAAATCGATGAAAACGATAATCAGCATACTGGTCCTCGCGGCACTCTGTCCCCTGACGGGCCGGGCGGCGCAGAACAACATCGCCCCGCAGGCGCATGCCACCGTTTCGGACTCCCTGGGCGGGCAATACGGCGCCGAAGGACTGAACGACGGGGTGATCCGCTACGACGGACGCGGCGAATGGGCCTGCCAGGGGGCCGTGGCCTCATGGGGCGTGATGCACATGCCGTGGGCGCAACTGGAATGGGACGAGGAGGTGACCATCGAGCGCGTAGTGCTCTATGACCGCGTATCGCCCGAAGAGCATCTGGCCGGAGGCACGCTCCGCTTCAGCGACGGTTCGGAAGTCAGCGTAACGGGGATTCCCAACGACGGAAGCCCCCGGAGCGTGACGTTCACTCCCCGAAAGGTGAAATGGATGCGCTTCGAAGCGACCGACGGCGCGGGCAAAAACATCGGCCTCTCGGAGATCGAGGTCTTCCCGGCCCGGGACGAACGGACCTCCTACGTGGAGTGGGTCGATCCCTGGATCGAGACCACGCGCGGCCGCTGGTTCTTCTACACCCCTGCGGCACGCCCGATGGGCATGGTGGCGGCGCACGCCTTCACCCGCAACAAGAACCAGGGCGGCGGCGGTTACAACTACAACTTCCCCGACATCCTCGGATTCACGCAGGTCAACGACTGGATGATCACCGGACCCAACATCATGCCCGCCGCGGGCGACGTGGACCCGATGCAGGGCATGACCGGGTGGAAATCGCCTTTCAGCCATGAGAGCGAGATCATCCAGCCGGGTTACCACCGGCTTTACCTCGACCGTTACAACGCCTGGGTCGAATATACGGCGACGGACCGCGCGGCGCTCTACCGCGTGAACTACACGAAAGGCGAGCAGGGCAAACTGCTCGTGGACGTGGGCAGCACGCTGGGCAACTGTTCGATGAACCGGGCCACACTCTACCGCATGAGCGACACGGTGATCCTCGGCGAACTGACGACGACGGACCGCTTCTGGGGCGGACCCGACAGCATCGCGCTATTCTTCGTGCTGGAGTGCAACCGGCCCTTCACGAGCGCCGACGGCTGGAACGAGAAGGGCGTGATGCCTTGCGCGGAAGCCATCGCGGGCGATCAGGCGGGCATGGTGCTCAACTTCGATCTGAAGGAGTCCGGCGAGGTGCTCTTCAAAATCGGCATGTCGTACACGAGTCTGGAAAACGCCGTGGGCAACCTGAAAGCGGAGCTCGACGGATGGGATTTCGACGCCGTACGCGGCGAGACGCAGGCCGTCTGGAACGAAATGCTGGGCCGCATGGCCGTCGAAGGCGGCAGCGAGGCACAGCGGATCAAATTCTACACCGACCTGTGGCACGTGCTGCTGGGACGTCACAAGATCAACGACGTGAACGGCTGGTATCCCGACTACACGGGCGGGAAATACGTGGATAAACGCACGCCCGACCCGATGAAACTGCGCCGCGTGGAACTCGATGCGAACGGCGCGCCGAAATTCAACATGTACGGCTTCGACGGCATCTGGCTCACGCAGTGGAACCTCAACGTCCTCTGGGGGCTGGCATGGCCCGAGATCATGGACGATTTCACGGCCTGTCTGGTGCAGTATGCCGACAACGGCGGCCTGCTGCCGCGCGGAGCCTGCGCGGGAGGCTACTCGTTCATCATGACAGGATGTCCGGCGACCAGCATGCTGGTAAGCGCCTATATGAAGGGTATCATGAAGAAAACCGACCCGCTGCACGCCTATGACGCGATCAAACGCAACCACCTGCCGGGCGGCATGATGAGCCACGAGAGCGCCGACGACCTGAAATTCTACATCCGCAACGGCTGGTGCCCCGGCAACGCGGGCAAGACGCTCGAATGGGCGTTCCAGGACTGGGGCCTGAGCCGCATGGCGGCGCGTCTGGGCAAGAAGGCCGACGCCCGGGAGTTCGAACGCCGCGCCCACGGATGGACGCCGCTGTTCAATGCCGAACAGGGGTTGATCCTCCCCAAAAAGCGGGACGGCGAATGGCTCCACCTCGATCCGCTGGACGGCCGGGGCTGGGTCGAAGCCAACGCCTGGCAGGGGACCTGGTCGGTATCGCACGACCTGCCGAAGCTTGTCGGACTGATGGGCGGAGGCGACGCTTTCTGCGACAAACTCAACTACGCCTTCGAACAGGCCCGGGACCTCGACTTCGTCTACGCTTACAGCGGCGGTTACGTGAGCTACGCCAACCAGCCCGGCTGTTCGAACGCCCATCTGTTCACCTACGGCGGCAAGCCCTGGCTCACGCAGTACTGGGTGCGCCAGGTCAAGGAGCGCGCCTACGGCGGCATCACCCCCGACAAAGGTTACGGCGGCCACGACGAGGATCAGGGCCAGATGGGCGGCGTGAGCGCACTGATGGCCGTCGGCCTGTTCAGCGTCACGGGAACCGAATCCGACGTGCCCTATTACGACATCACCTCGCCGATCTTCGACCGGGTGACCATCCGGCTCAACCCCGACTACTACCCCGGGGGCGAGTTCGTCATCACGACGCACGACAATTCGGCCGACAACTGCTACATCCGCCGCGCCGAACTCAACGGCCGGCCGTGGGACTACGCCCAGTTCGACCACGAACAGTTCATCCGCGGCGGCAAGCTCGAGCTGTGGCTCGGCGAGCGGCCCAACATGGAGTGGGGCAAACTCAAATACCTGAATCCGAAACAATAACAACATCCAAAAACTACCGACATGAAAACACCGCATGTTTTCCTGATAACCGCGCTGAGCCTCCTCACGGCAAGTTGCACCAACGAGCTGGAGAGCGGCAAAGACTACCCCGCACTGGCCATGGGCAACGAGACGCTGGTATTCAAAATCGACAAGGTGATGCAGAACGAGACCGACGTAAAACCTTATTTCACCTTCTTCGACGACGTGCAGCTGACGCTGAGCTACAAGGACGGAGAACCTTCGCTGCTGACCTTCAAAGAGACCGGAGCGCCGTTCCGCGTAACCACGAAAGATTACGTGGACGTGGAGTGGGAGATCTACACCGGAAAAAGCCCCTATGAAATTCGCGAGAAGGGGACCGGCGAGGTGATCTGTTACATGACGCGCGACCGCCTGATTACCTTCCCGTTCAAGCTGGGAGCGCCTTCGAACCAATACGAATACCAACTCCTGCCCGTCGGGGACGAGAGCGAAAACCAATAAACGAACCGAAGATGAAACGCTATTACAGATACCTGACCATCGCCGCACTGGCGGCCATCGTCGCGGGATGCATGGAGTTCCTCGCCATCAACCATCCCGAAACGGCCCCCGTAAACACCGGCGTCGACGCCACGTTCGACGTCAAAATCGAGGTAAACAAGGACATCGACATCCGCACGACCCCCGTGGTCGCCATACTGGCTCCCACGGCGTGGAAAATGGCCGAGAACGCCGTCGTCACCTACACGACCAGCGACGGCTCCGGAACGAAGGAGATGCGTCTGGCCGTAGGCACGGACCAGGAGCCCAAAACCAAAGGCCCGTGGTCCGCGGCGCTGAAATCGCGCCTCGGACTGAAAGGCAACTACGAACCCGTGGAGTGGGTGGCCTTCATCGCCACGACCGACCACAACTGGGGCCCTAACGACCAGTTCACGGGAACGGTCACCGTCCGTTTCACCACGGGAAGCGAAAACCTCAAAACCAACCTCGCCTACTTCATCGGCAACACGCAGGACGGCGTGCATGACGACGCACAGTACTACCTGCTCCACGAACAGCCGTTCGAGACCACCGGCGGCAGCAACGCCACCATCGACTACACGCTGCCCAAGATGTGCTCCATTTCGCCCGAGGCTTTCACGTGGGAGGATATCGTGGCGATCAAATACGACGCGACGATCCAGGTCGACGGCGTGGATTCACCCCTGAAAGGCGCCGACAAAGTCTACCTGATGGCGCGCGCCTCCTACAACGGCGAGACGCAGGAAGCCGTCGTCGACGAGGTGGGTGCCAAGACGCTGATGACCAAAAACGGAAAGGACAAATGGATGCTTTACCTCTATCCGCACGAGTTCTTCGGCGTTCCGGCGGGCGTGAAGATCGACAAAGTCAGTTTCTACATGGTCAATGCCGACAAGAGCATCGAGGTGAAGATGCCCGACGGCGAAGAGTTCTCGTTCCCCGAGAACGACAAATAACCCCATGAAACGTCTGATCCTGATCATTCTGTTCGGGCTCTGCGCGTCCCCGGCCGGCGCGCAGGGCCTCGAACTGCCGCCCGTCTTCGCCTCGGGCATGGTGCTCCAGCAGCAGGCCGACGTGGAGTTGTGGGGAGAGGCCCGTCCCGGCGCCCGGGTACGCGTCCGGGCGAGCTGGACGAAAGCGCGGCCCGAAGCCGATGCCGACGCCCGGGGACGCTGGTCGGTGACCCTGCGAACCCCCGAAGCCGGATACGAGCCCCGGACGCTGACGGTGGAGAGCGGCCGGGAACGGCTGGAACTGACTGACATACTGATCGGCGACGTCTGGTTCGTCGGCGGACAAAGCAATATGCAGATGAGTTTCCGCGGCAACCCCGACCAGCCGGTCGAGGATGCGCAGCGGATACTGCTCCGCAGCAACCGCCCGGGCATGCGGCTGTTCCGCGTGGAGAACGGTTATGCGCTGGCTCCGAACGACACGCTGCGCATCGACGGCGCCTGGGGTCCCGCAGACCCGGAGCATGTGAAAGAGTTCAGCGTCGTGGGGTATGTCTTCGGCGAGAAGCTCCACGAGGTGACCGGCATCCCGATCGGCCTCGTGCAGTCGGCGCACGGCGGTTCGACGGCCGAGGCATGGCTGGACCGCGCCGAACTGGAGCGGTTCGGAGGCTTCGACCTCGAACTTACGCCCGCGAAGACCGACCCGGTCTGGTATGCCGTCCTGCCGACGGTGCTTTACAACCGGATGCTCGCACCGCTGCTGCCGATGAGCGTCAAAGGCGTGATCTGGTACCAGGGCGAATCGAACGTCGCCCGACCCCGGCAGTACCGTGAACTTTTCGCACGGCTGATCGAATCGTGGCGCGGCTATTTCCGCAATCCGGAGATGCCCTTCTATTTCGTGCAGATCGCCCCCTACGAGCATCCGGGTGTCAACTCCGCGGAACTGCGCGAGGCGCAGCTCGACGTGATGCGCACGGTGCCCCATACGGGCATGGCCGTAACGCTCGACCTCGGAGAACGCGACGTGATACACCCAGCCCGTAAGGAAGCGGTCGGAGAACGGCTCGCCTATTGGGCGCTGAACCGCGACTACGGGCATCCGGCCTTCGGATGCCGCGGTCCGGAGTTCCGCTCGATGGAGGTGCGGGACGGACGCGCCCGCCTGAAATTCGACTACGCCCCCAACGGACTCTCGTTTTTCGGGAAACGACCTTCGGGCTTCGAGATCGCAGGCAGCGACCGCGTCTTCCACCCCGCAGAAGCCCGCATCGTGCCGGCATTCTGGGGCAACGAAGGGCTGGAGGTTTGGAGCGACGAGGTTCCCGAACCCGTCGCCGTACGCTATGGCTACACAAATTACGTCGACGGTTCGCTCTACAACACCGAGGGGCTTCCGGCCTCCTCGTTCCGGACCGACGACTGGCATTGAACGAACACCATTAAAAACCGATCTATGATGAAAATCCTGAAATTTTTAACACTGCCGACCCTGCTGGCGGCCGTATCCTGCGGCTCGAACAGCCCGGCGAAAGCACCCTCCGTGCACGTGGACACCCGCTTCACAACGCTCTATTCGCCCGATTCAAACGGCGTGACGGGCTCCGACGGCGCGATCTCGATCGTACTCGACGACGGCAGCTCGCTCTTCATGACCGGCGACTGTTTCCTCGGCGAGGTCGTCGGCGGAAAACGCGATTTCAGCTACGAGATGATCAACAACTCGCTCATCCACATCAGCGCCGACAGCAAATACCTGGGAGCCTATTACGGCGGCACGCCCGAGGCGCCCCAATCGCTCTGCACGCCCCTCGAAGCCGCAACTTCGCAGTACGTCTACTGGTACTGGCCCGGCCACGGATTCCAGCACGGCAATACGCTCCATCTCTTCATGACGAAGTTCTACCAGGGCGGCGAGGGGCAGTGGGGCTTCCGCTTCGACGGCACGGACGCCGTGAAGATCGACATGACGGATTACAGCGTCCGGTCGATCGAAGAGATTTACGACGACCGCTGCCCGATCCACTGGGGACACTGCGTGATGAAGCAGGGCGGCTGGTATTACGTCTACGGAACCCGTTCGGGAGCCGGTTACGACCCCGCGCAACTGTGTGTTTCGCGGGCAAAATTCGACGAAGCGGCCGATGGCCTGGGCCCCTACGAGTATTTCGACGGCACGGGATGGAGCGCCGATCCGGCCTCCGCGGCCGCCTGCCAGGGTCTCGACGTACCTGTCTCGGAGCAATTCTCGGTATTCAAACACGGCGATGTCTATGTGCTGGTCACACAGCGCCGGGCACAACAGGCGGGCGACATCTACTCCTACATCGCCGATACGCCGGTGGGACCGTGGCGGAACAAACAGTTGCTTTACGTCACCACCGAACAGGACAACGACCGCGAACTGTTCACCTACAACGCAATGGCGCATCCGCAGTTCATCAACGAAGCCAACGAACTGCTGATCTGCTACAACATCAACAGCTACAACCTCCAGAAACCCTACCTGGATGTTTCGACCTACCGGCCCGTGTTCCTGCGCGTCCCGATGAGCATGATCCTCGAATAGAAAAATCACCCGGGAACAGAATTCGGCGGGGCTGCGATACCAAATCGCAACCCCGCCGAATTGTTTTATGCCTCTCGGGTTCAGACTCCGATCAAACGTTGTACGAACTTTTCCGAAGAAATCCGTATCTTGCGGTAATAAAACTGCGCAAAACCCATGAAACACTCCGGCATCCTGCGGGGACTCGGCCTGTGGTGGCTCCTGCTGTCTGTGGCGACTGTTGCAGCCGCACCCTGCGACACGCTCCGCGTCGCCTTTCTCACGGACATTCATGTGACGCCCGGCAATGCACAGGACTCGCTGCTGCGCATCGCCATCGACGAAATCAACGCCTCGACATGCGACATCGTTCTTTTCGGCGGCGACCTCACCAACCTGGGCAGCGACGCCGAACTGGAACACGTCCACGCACTGATCTCCCGACTGCGGAAACCGTGGTGCGCAGTCCCGGGCAACCATGAAACCACGTGGTCCGAAAGCGCCTGCACGACGTTCGCCCGAATTTTCGGTCACGACGGGCGTACCGCCTTTCGCGCCGGAGGCTACCTCTTTCTGGGCTATGCATCGGGACCGTTCATGAAGATGGCCATGGGCGCCGTGCGCACCGAAGACCTCGCATGGGTGGCTGAGGAAGCCGCCAAGGCGCGTCCCGGCGAGCGCATCGTGAGCCTCTGCCACTACCCGCTCAACGGAGATCTCACCAACCGCTCCGAAGTTACGGCGACGCTCCGCCGGCTGGGCATTCCCCTCACGCTGTTCGGCCATTATCACCGGGCACCGTCGCTCTTCAATTTCGATTCCGTGGCGGGAATTCAGGGCCGCGCCCTGTCGGGCGGGAAGCAAGGCACGGCGGGATACACGCTGCTCGACTTCCGGGGCGACTCGGTTCGTGTGAGCGAAAAGGTGTTGGGCTCCGCGCCGCGCGTCTGCTTCACGATCGGCATGCACGACGACCCGCAGGTTGCGGCCATTGCCTCCGACCCGATGCCCGAAACTCCCGACTACGCGGACCATGCACAGTTGATGCTGCAGGACAGCGCGACAATTTACACCGGGGTCGCTTTCCACGACGGGATGATCTATTACGGAACGACGCAAGGCGTGCTGCGGGCCTTCGATCCCCGCCGGGGCCGCGAGGTGTGGCAGCAACGGCTCGGCGGCGCCCTTTATACCACGCCCCTTGCGGTCGAAGGCATTGTCATTGCCGGGACGACGACTCGCGGGCTGTGCGCTTTCGACGCCCGCACGGGCCGCGCACGGTGGAGGATCGACACCCCGACGCCGATCGTCGGACAGGGGCTCGTCGCAGGACGCGGCCGCGACGCGGCCCTCTACATCGGTCTCGGCAACGGCACGATGGCTAAAATCGCCGTGCGCGACGGACGTATCCTCTGGCGTTACGACTACGGGCGCGGACAATCGCAGGGACAGCCTGCACTGGCCGGCGACTGCCTGGTTTTCGGCGCCTGGAACGGCCGTCTCTACTGCCTCGACGCCTCGACGGGCGCACTTCGCTGGACGTGGACCAACGGATCGAAAAGTTTATTTCTGGCTCCGGGCAACATCGTTCCCCGAATCGCCAGGGGCCGTGTATTCATCGATGCACCCGATCGGGCCGTCACGTGTCTCGACCTGGCCTCGGGCCGTGTCGTATGGCGCTGCCGGGATTACAAGGCCCGCGAATCATCGGGGCTGAGCGCCGACGGCAGTCGGTTTTACGTCAAGACGATGGACGGCGAACTGCTGGCTGTCGACACCTCGCAGAATTCTTTCCGCGAGGTGTGGATTACCCCGGTGGGGTTCGGCTACGACTACACGGCATGCCCCGTAACCGTGAGCGGCGGCATCGCCTACCTGGCCGACCGTTCGGGCCGTATCGCCGCCGTACGCGAGGACGGAACGTTACTTTGGTGTGCGAAATGCTGCCAATCGGCGGCAAACTTCATCGTTGCGGCCCCCGACGGTTCACTGTGGACGACCTTCGCCGAAGGAAAGATTTTCCGGATACCCCCGGAGCGCTGATCCCGGAGCATCCGCAGCCGAATACCCCGGAGCCGGAAAAATCCATGTATCCGAAACCGGCACTGTCGCCGTCAGCGATACCCTGAATGCCCCGAACGACCCGTCAATCCGTTTCCCGTAACAACATGCCTGTCGTCAGCAATAAATCGACATGCGCCATTACCAGGTCATAGCGCGCTGACAGCAAATCGACGGCCGCGTTGAAATAGCTGATCTGCACATCGCGGAAGTCGAACTGCGAAAGCGTTCCGGAAGCGAATTTCTGCTCCGCGATCCGCAGACTCAATTCAGTGGTCGCCAACTGTTCCTCCCGCAGACCGACCAGTTCACGGCGAAGCAGGAAAGCGTCGTATTGCTTGTCGACATCATAGCTGACCGAAAGTTTCATATCTTCAAGCGACAGTTTCTCGATTTCATGGTTGATCTGCGCCACCCGCACGGCGCGCCGCCGCTGACTGCCGTTGAAGATATTGAATGAAATCTTCGCGGAAACATAGGGCTGTATCTGGCGGTTGTCGATGCCGGCAGCACGATTGTAAGCGTAACCGGCTCCCACGCCCACATTCAGACTCGGATAATAATCCGAACGGGCGACGAGCGTCTCCTCGGCGCGAAGCCGGATAGCAGCATACTGTTTGCGGATCGAAGCATTGTCGCTTTGCGCGATCCGGTGCAGTTCGGCCGGATCGAGCCGTTCGTCGATCGCCGGAATGCTGTCCGTCAGCGTCCAATCGCCTCCGCGCTCCACGGCAAGCAGGAATCCCAACTGCCGGCGAGCGTCCTCATAATTGTTTTTCTGGCTCAGATAGGAGGCCCGGTCCTGCAGCCAGGCATTCTTCGCCTGCAACAATTCGAGATTGCGGACCACACCCAGATCCGCCGCATGCTGCTCGCGGCGGAACCGGTCCATGGAAGCGTCCATCAACTGTTGTGCAATCGTCACCTTTTCCGATTCCAGAACGGCCTGATAATAGGCCGAGATGATCGACCGCACCGTATTCTCGATCAGCACGGTCTGCGAACCTTCGGCCTGTTCCTGGGCCGCATCGAGTTTGGCTTTCGTACGCCACACGCGAAAACCGCCGAAAAGGGTCCACGACAATTCGAGGCTGGGCTGCACGCTCAGCGTCGAATAATCCTCCGCGTCCGACCCCTGCGGCATCGTACGGCTGAAATTGGCGGAAGCCCCGACCGCTACGGACGGATAAAGTCCGGCCGCGCCCCACGTGTTGTTCACGACCGAAGTCCGGGTTTGCAGTTCGCCGACTTGAAGATCGTAATTGTTCTTCAACCCGATATCAATGGCCCTGGCCAGTGTCAGAGCGTTTCCGTTCTGTGCAGCCGCCGGCTGCCGCACGGCTCCGAACAAACAGATCGCCGCACAAAGTACACTATATCGCATCATAGTTTTCATTCGTTGAAATCCGTATTCCGCGCCATGTCCTTCACGGCCGTTTCCGCACTTTCGGGCGTTGCATCCGGATGACGAAGCCGCAGGAAGAAGAGTTTGAACCGGTTGGCCATCTTGATAAGCACCGGGAAGCACGTCAGGATGAAAAACGTCCCGAAGAGGATACCGTATCCGAGCGTAATGGCCATGGGCAGGACGAAACGGGCGTCGCTGCTGCCTTCGCGGATCAGCGGGAACAATCCGGCCGTCGTCGTCAGCGACGTAAGTATAATGGGCCGGAAACGCGACCGGGCGGCCTCGACAATCGCCTCGTCGACCTTCATGGACAGTTTCAGACAATCGTTATAGCGGGAGATGAAGACCACCGCGTCGTTGATGATCGTTCCCGAAAGAGCCACCATGCCCCAGATGGTCATCATCGAAAGCGGCACGCCCTCGATCCAGTGGCCCCAGATCGCCGACATGCAGCCGACGGGGATCATCAGGACTACGAGCGACATTTGAAGCGTCGAACGCAGGTAGATGACCAATATCATGACGATGACGAACAAAGCGATCATATAGAAACCCTTGATGGTCTGCATTTCGTCGCGCATGTCCTTCATCTGCCCCTGCTGCATGTAGGTAATGTCCGGATAGCGGGCGAGAATCTCGGGCAGGATATGCTGCTCGATCTCCTCCATGACAGGGATCACAGATGCCGAAGCGTCCTCCATATAGGCGTCGACACGAATCTCCTTCCGCCCGTTGTAGTGGTTGATCGAAAGGACGCTGCGCCCCAGATCCAGATCGCACAGTTCGCCGAGCGGATAGACGCCGTTCGACGTGCGGATCATCATTTTAACCAGATCGCCCATCGTCCTGCGGTCCGTATCGGGGTAGCGGACGTAGAACCAAACCTCGTCCTTGCCCTCCTGCAAACGCTGCGCGAGCGACCCGTAGAACGCCTCGCGCACCTGCCCCATCACCTGCTGCTGGGTGAGCCCCAGGCTGTAAGCCACCGGTTTGAGCCGGACACGGACCTCCTGGCCGCCGAGCTGCGCATTGTCGATCACGTTGTACAGCGCGTCGAGTTCGCGCAGGCGAGTCTGAAATTCGGAGCTCGCCCGTTCGAGCGTCTCCATGTCGTAGCCGAACAGACTGATCGAGACCTGCGCGCCGAAACGGTGTCCGGCGCCGATGGCGAACTTGTAGGCGGACGGAACCGTCCCCAACTCTTTCGATATGCAGGCCTTGATCTCGTCCGTTCCGATCTCCGACTGGTCGAGACGCCGCAGGAAGACCACCACCGACCCGGCGTGGCTGCCCGTCTCGCTGCCCGAAAAAGCGGTTCCCGTACGCATGTTGATCAGTTTGATGAACGACGGTTCCCGGTAACGCTCCATCAGCATGGAGTCGACCCGCCAGACAACGGATTCGATGCGCTTGAGCTCAGCCGTCAGCTGGTCGTAATTCGTACCCGGCTTCATCGCCAGTTCGATGTTGAAGCTGTCTTCGTTCATCGACGGCAGGATCGTAAAGCCGATGCGGCCGCCGCCGATCAATCCGGCCGTCAGCAGAAAACAGGCGGCGAGCGACGACAACACGACCGACCGGTGTCCGAGAGCCCAGCGAACGAAAGGCAGATAGACCCGTTCGCACAGCGAGCGCATTCCCCGGTCGAATCCGCTGCGGATACGCCCGTAGAACGAAGTGGCCGAAGGCGGCGCCAGGACCTTGGCCGACGCACAGTGGGCCGGAAGCATGAACATACTCTCCAACAGGGAAAACAGCAGGCAGACGATAACGACCACCGCCATTTCGTACATCATTTCGAGATTGCCCTGGATGAAGAGAATCGGCAGAAAGGCGACCAGCGTCGTCAACACGGAAACCAGCACGGCGGGCAGCACCTCCATCGTTCCCTCGACGGCCGCTTTCCGCGCCGGTAGCCCCTGCTGAAACCGCGTATAGATATTTTCGCTGATGACGATACCGTCGTCGACGAGGATTCCCACAATGAGGATCATGCCGAACACCGATATGAAATTCATGGTCAGCCCCATGAGCACCGCCACGACGAACATGCTGAGGAAGGCCATCGGAATGCCCCACGCCACCCACACCGAGAGACGGAAGCTCAGGAACAGCGACAAACACAACACCACCAGCAGCATACCGGCCAAACCGTTGCTGTACAAAATATTGAGCTGCCCGCGGAGCGTTTCGAGAAAATCGTGCATGAATTCGAGCCGGTAGCCGTTACCGCGCTCGTTGAACTCGCGGATGTAATCGTGCAGATAAGCGGAGATACGCTCCAGGTCCTCGGTCGCCAGGTTGTCGATACGGAACATGACGTTGCGCTCGCCGTCGACATAGCTCGCCGTCGGAATGTCCTCGAAGATCATCCGTACGTCGGCCACGTCTCCCACACGGATCAGATCGCCGTTGGCATTGGCCCGCACCACGATCCGTTCCACGTCGGCGGCTGAAACCGACCGATAGCGCGAATTGATCTTGATCTCCTCCCTGGGATTTTTGATCTTGCCGCCGTAAATATCGAGGTTGTTGGCGGCAATGGCATTCTTGATCTCCGAGAAGCTCATGCCGTAACGCTGCAACACCTCTTCACGAACCTCGACGGACATCTCCATCCGTGTCGGATAGCCGATCAGCGTCACCTGCGAGATCAGGCCCGAACCCAGAAAGTCGTCCTCGATACGTTGCGCCGTGCGCTTCAACAGCATGATGTCCTCCGGCCCGCGTGTCTGGGTCAGAGCCAGAAATCCGGAAAGCGACGTAGTTTTGGTCTTGGTGATGACCGGATTCTCCGCCCCGGCGGGGAAATTCGAGATTTTGTCTATCGCGTTCTTGATGTCGTTCAACACCACGTCGACATCGTAGTCAGTGCGGATGAGTATGGACACGAGCGACTGGTTCTCCATGGATTTGGAGCTGATCTCCTTGACTCCGACCACGCCCCGCAGCGCATTTTCGACGAGCGTCGTCACGCCCTCCTCCATTTCCTTGGGCGTGGCGCCCTGATAGGTCACCGACACGGTGATCAGCCGGGACTCGGTGATCGGGAACGAAGCCTTGCGGATGGAAAACAAGGCTGCGATGCCGAAGACCAGCGTCAGGAATACCAACGCCTGCGCATAGAACGGATACCGAACGAATGCAGTGATTGCTTTCCGCATGACTATTCCGTTTTATCCGACGCCCGACGACCTTCCAGCAAACCGATCTCCATCCCGTCGGAAGGATTGACCAGCGATTCGGCGACGACGAGCGTTCCGGGTTCCAGACCGCGCAAATAGGCGTAATCCTCATCCACATAAACAACCTCGGCCGGCCGGGCGCGCAGGCGGCCGTCGACGCAGGCATAAACCGTATCGTCGGCGAAGAGCGCCTCGCGCGGCAGGCGCACGACCTCCCTGAGCCGGGCCGCGGCGATACGAACCCGGTAAAGCTGGCCCGAAATCAGGTTGCGGCCGGGAGTTTCGACCCGAATGTAGACCTTCACGCGCTGCGTGTTCTCATCCACAAACGGGGCGATGCGGGCGACCGTCCCGCGAAAACCGCCCCGTTCGTCCTCCACCGTCACGGTGCTGCCGCAGGAAAAATAGCGCACATAATCGGGTTCGACGCCGGCTTCCAGTTCGAGCCGGTCGGTCTGGGTGATGGTGGCGATCTCGCCCCCGACGGAGGCGATGGCGCCGACCTCTTTGCTCACCGTCGCAAATACGCCGTCGAAAGGGGCGTAAACAGCATATTTGCGCAGATTGATCTCGGCCTGCCGAACTCCGTAGTATTCGGAAATGACATTCCGGACCGCCAGATAAACTTTCTCCTTCGCACTGTTGACCGCCGGAAGCGGCGGCAGGTCCTCATCGACGGAAAGTCGGTTGAAGAAGGCGCTCCACTTATCCGCCTCCTGCGGAAAGTCCACAGCCAGATCGGAAAGCTGCTGCGAGAGCAGGCTCATGTAACGGCTCCGGGCAGCCATCAGCGACGCGCGCGCGTCGTCGTCATAAAGCCGGACGAGCAGGTCCCCCTTCCGGAAACTCGTGCCTTCGCGCAGCGCGACCGGCCCTGCGACGATGCGGGCGCTGACCTCCGAGCTGAGCCGGACCGTCGCTCCGGCATGAACCTTCGCAAAACAGGAATAGGCGACGTCGTAGTCCCGCAAGGCGACCGTATCGGCCCGGACGTGTACGACGCTCTTCTTCGCCTTGTTCTTCTCGGCGACCGGCTTGGTCACGACCATGTAGCGGTATACTCCAAAGGCTGCGATCAGAATGAAAGCGGCCAATGCCGCCTGCAATAATCGATGTTTCTTCATATCAATATCTGTTCGGGAAAATTAACACGGCGATGAACCCGTAAATGCCGAACACGGCCGTCAAGGCCAGATCGACGAGATGGAATGCGCCCGTAAGCCGGCAGCGGTTGAGCCGTTTGACGACGACGAGCAGCAGCACGAAAAACAGATTGACGGGCCAGAACTGCCGTACCGGATTGGGAATGGGGATGAAATGCGCATATCCGGGCGTCAGCATGATGCGGAACGGGAATATCCGCTCTTCGGCAGCGGCGGCCGGCGAATTGCGGTAGTTGTTCACTGCGATCGCGCAACGGTCGACAGGCTCGAAATCACGGTCGAGGACATACATCGTACTGCTGTCCTGCCCAAGATTCTTGTACGAACGGAAATAACGGTTGTAGGTCAGCATGAACCGGCCATTGTTCTTTCCGAGAGGCAGTTTTTTCAGCGTATAGTCGGTCAGCAGCGCATAAAGCTCGTTGTCGGGGGTGAAGATATGGCAGTAAATCTCCCCCGGCACGTGGCATTTAATCTGCTTGATCTCGAAATCGTTGTCGATGGCCTTCACGCGCGGTGCGCCGTGGACCATCAGCAAATGAAACAGTTTGCCGCGGGCGTCGACCACGAAATAGCCGTCGTCGCGGGATTTGATCGTCGAAGGGATGCCGAAGATGTCCCGCGCCGGAGCACGGAACCCGGCTTCGCGCAGCGCCTCGTCGAAAATCCGGCTCTTCCGTGTATCGACGCTATTCGTCGCCGCGTCGATGAACTCGATGCCCCGCCTGCCGATCCGGAAGAGGTCGTGCGGCAGATCGACGCCCGGATGTCCGGGACACGACTCGAACAGGGGAGCCAGCGCGAAGTCGAATCCGCGGTCCCCGATGAGCATCACGCGGCGCACGCTCCGCAGCACCTCCTGCGTGAGCGGCTCGCCCATGAGCGAGTCGGGCATCATGCCCAGCATCTTCAACTTGCGCGCATTGTCGAAAGGCAGCAGCCGGGCATATTCATTCTCGGTCAGCGGATTGCCGCTCCGGTCGTAATATACCATGCGGTTGGCTTGCCGGAGCGAATCGTACACCTCTTCGCTGAACACGAAATCGCGCTTCACCTCGCTGTAATAGAGCAGGCGCTTGCCCGCACGCTTCTCGAACCGGCTGCGAAACAGATCGGGCAGATAAAAGCCCAAAATCAGGATGGTGGTGAACACCAGCAGCACTCTTACAATTTTCGCCGTCATATCTACAACTCTCCCTTATTGAACCGACGGGCCGTGAAGAGCACCGAGACACTCGAAACTCCCGTAAGAACCGCGAGCACCGGCAGCAGCGTCTCCACGTTGCCGACAGCAAATTTTCTCATGAATACCGAAATCAGCAGATAGGCGACGATGAAATAGAAAAAGCGGAACTTTCCCACCGGTTCCATTGCGATCATCGCTATCCAGAAATAGGCCGTCATGCCACCCAGCACCCACGGCATCATCGTCACCAGCGCCGCCCGAATTACCTCGGCGGGAAGGTATACGGCCGTCAGCCCCACGAACAGCAACAGGCAGCAGGCCAGAATCGCCGACAGCAGCAGAAAACCGTAAAGCACCATGCTGTAAACGACCCGGACCGGTCCGAGCGGCAGATGCAGCGAGAGTTTGATCCGCTTGTCGACCACCTCGGGCAAAAACTGCGACACCCCGATCAGCACGGCTGCGAACAGCGGCACGAAACGGAACAGCGCAAAAAACGCCTCCTTATTGGTCAACAGCCGCGACAGGTAAAGCGGAGCGTCGCTGCGGATACCCCCGGCGACGCCGGCGAATATGCCGACCACGGCCGCAAGGCCCGCCACGAGCGCCACGAGCGCAAACCAGCGGGTTTTGATCCACTCCTTGTATATAAGATGCAAAGTCATATCTTTCAGCTATTAAAGTCAATTTACATTCGGGTTTCCGAGTCCCGGCATAACCAACACGCCCAAAAATCCGTAGATGCCGAACAACGCCACGATCACCAGATCGACGAGCACGAACGGGTCGTGCAGCGACTCCCGGCGGCGGCGTTTGATCGCGGCCATGATTCCGGTCAGACAAACGCTGACCAGCAGCCAGAGGAATCCGTCGGACCACGTAAAACGCAGCCCGTGCCAGGGCGTAAGGCGCACGGTAAAGGGGAACACGACTTGTTGCGCTTTATATTTCGCAGTCTGTTCATAGGTGCGGTTGCCCACCGTACAACTGTCGATCATCCGATAATCGACATCCGTAACATAACAGGTCGTATGATCGTGATAGGCATAGACGAACTTGTTGAACAGCAGCATGCCGTGCATCGCCACCCGCATGGCGCGCGTATCGGGCAGCGGGAGCCGGCGGAAAGTATAGTCGCGTCCCATCCGGTACACTTCGCCCTTTTCGGTCAGCATCATGGCCAGGAATTCGGGCCGGTCGGCAAAACTCAAATTACGCACAACGCATCCTTCCGGCAGTGCGATCCGCTCAACCTCAGGCTCTCCGCCGCACATGCCCATACGGAAAAGCCCTCCGCGGCTGTCGGTCATGAAATAACCCAGCGTCTCGGCGTCCGTACGGTCCGCGGGCGTCCATGTGCCCGACGCCGGAGAGACGAATCCCGCACCGGCGAGCGCACGGCGGAAAGCCGCCGTTTTCGCCGTATCGACCCGGTTCGAGGGCGCGTCGAGGAACTCAATCCCGCCACGGCCGAAACGGAACAGATCTTGCGTCCGGTAATCGTTCGAAACATAGGACAGCTTGTCCTTCAAATCGAGCAATCCGTAGTCCCGGCCTCCTCCGTCGCCGAAGTAGACCGTATAATCGTGCGCCGACACACGCTCAGGCGTGACGGCGACACCGCAGACGGTTTCAGGCAGACGCCCTTCGTAAATAAGCTGCGAAGCGTTTTCAAGCACGGCCAGCGTATCGGCCTGTTCGGGCGTGTAGGCGTTGCCCTTCGAATCCCGGATTTCGTACCGGATGCCGGACCTGTCGGACGGATCGTTGGAATAGATGCTTTTCGAGATGATGAAATCGCCCAGAACTTCCGAATAGACGATTTTTTTGTAGTCGCCGTGCCACGATGCGGGAACCATGCGGTAGAACCCGGGCAACGCCATGGCGGCCGCGAATGCGGCGAACAGAACGGCGACGACGCGTATGATATTTCGGTACATGGCTATCGTTCTCCTTTACTGAAACGGTACGACGAATACAACAGCAACGGGAAAGATCCCGCAGCGATCGCCAGCAGGGGAAGCGCCGACGAGAAATAGGACCCCGGAGCCTCTCCGCACACGACGAACGGAGAAATGAGATAATATCCCGTAACGGCATACAGCAATGCACGCCAACGGTTCGGTTCGAGTGCGACCATGGCGATGAACCCGTAAACCGGATATGCCGCCAGCAGCCAGGGCAATACGGACTTCAACGCCGGAAGCGTAATCTCAGCCGGGAACAGAGCGGCGCTTTTCGCAACGAACAGCCCGTACAGCAGCGCATTGGAAACGGTGACCGCCGCAACGCCGTAGAGGGCCATGCCCAACACCAGCCGCGTATTGGCGACCGGCAGATGAAGCATCAGCCGGATACGCCGGTTCACAGTCTCCGGCAGGTATTGCGTGACGCCGACGCACGCGGCGATCAGCAGCGGCACGTAAAGCAACATGCGATAATAGATCAACGGCGGATTGTCGTACAGCACTTTGAGCATATAGGTCTTGGCCCCGAATCGTTCCATGCCGTTCTCCACCCGGATGAAAACGTAAAAGACCGTCGCCAAACCCAACACGAGCGCCGCAAGGTAAGTCCAGCGGGTCTTGATCCACTCCTTATAGAAAATATGCCAAACTATCTTTCCCATCTGCATCAGTATTTACCCGTAAGTCCGATAAAGGCATCCTCCAAGGTGAGGTTTTCCCGCCGGAAGTTGACGAATCCGACGCCCCGGCTCTGCAAAAGCGCGACGATCTCCTCTTCAGAGGCATAGGTGTACAGCTCGCAATGGTTGTTCAGCCGTTCCAGATTGACGACCTCCGGCGCGCCCGAAAGGTCGAACGCCCCCTCGGCCTCGAAGAAGAACCCTTTGAAATCACGCTGGAAATTGGCCAGCGGTCCCTGATAGAGCACCCGGTTATAGTCCATGATCAGGATGTCGTCGATCAGCCGCTCCATATCCTGAATGATGTGCGAGGTGAGAAAAACCGTTTTGCCCCTCGACTTGGCGTATTCGCGCAGGTAGTCGATGAACAGACGCCGATACCCCGGGTCCAGTCCCAGCGAGAAATCGTCGAGGATCAGCAGGTCGGGGTCCTGGGCCAGAATAAGCCCCAAAGCCACCTGTGCACGCTGCCCGCACGACATGGTCGAGATTTTCTGCCGCGGGAGAATCTTCAGCCGGTTGATCAGGTTGAAATAGGCGTCGCGGTCCCATTTTTCATAGAACCCCGAATAGAACTTCTCGATCTGGTGGACATTCATGAACGAATACTGAATATGTCCCTCGATCAGGTAACCGATGCGGGCCTTCGTCGCAGGCGACAGGTTTTGCGTATCCTCACCGTAGATCAGACACCGACCCGAGCGGGGAGCCAGAAATCCGTTGAGGATATTGATCGTCGTACTCTTGCCCGCACCGTTCTTGCCCAGCAAGCCGAGAATGCGACCTTCGCCGACCGAGATATTCAGGTTTTCGTAAACCAGTTTTTTGCCATAGTAGTGCGTCAGGTTACGGCACTCTATTACATTTTTGCGTTCTTCCATCAGGAATGATTAAAAGATTAGTAATTTTCGGATTATTTTTTAATGAAATCCACGCCGCGTCCCGGAAGAATATCTTCGTAGGTGTGCAGATCCTCGCCGGTCAACGTGTTGTAAACGTCGATGGTCGTCGTCTTCTTTTCCCGGTCGTAGAGATAGACCACCGTGCAGTCGTCCTTGTCGCTGAGCGCCGTGCCGGCAATAAGCACGAAAACATCGACGATCTCGTACTTGTCGTCGTAGAGCCGGAACGGCTTCTCCTCGGGCGCAAACTGCGTGATGTTCAGATAGTCGAATTTCATGATCCTGTTCCCCACGGCATAGAACCCGTACCGGGTGGAAAAGGCCCCGAACCACACTGCGGCCTCGCGCCCCACGCCGGCCGGAATGGGAACGACGGTTTTGAGCGTCAGCGGATCGTTGGCCGAGGAGTGCGATCTGGCGTTATACACATACAGGAAATAGTCGCTGCCCTTGCGCACGACCAGGTGCATCAGGTAAGGATTGTTGTTCCCCTTGCCGGTGGCTTCGGAAAAGGCCCCGCAGAGTTCGTCGGCCGTCAGCACCGATTCACCGCCGGTTCCGGGAACCGGCGTGGCGGGTTGGTTGTACTGTTGCAGGCAGCCGACCGTTCCGTCCTCGTAGAGCACGAACAACGCACGCTTATAGCGCATGAACTGCTTCGAGCCGACGACCTGCCGGATGTTTTCGGCCATGACGAACGCCTCGTCGTCGAAGACCGGCGTTTTCGTATCGGTCCCGCTGAACATGTGGATCTTGCCGTTCGCCACCACATACTTGGCTCCGCCCGCAGCATAGAATGCCGACGTGATTTTCACATCGGGAGCCTTTCCCACGTAAACGCGGCCGTTGACCGGCGAAACGATTTCGCCCATATTGGCCGTAAAATCCTGATCGCCGTCGGTATCCACCATGCTGACCGTAGCGCCGCACGAGGGGCTGTTGTCGGTGAATACCGCCAGTTCGGATTTCGCACAAACCGCCCCGACATAGCGGCCTTCGATACGCTCCGAACTTCCGTTCACACGGGCGACCATGCCGGGAAACCAGCGGGTGAAACCGTTCTTCGGCGAGATCGTCGAGGCCGACGTTCCCGTCGTCTGGATCGACATCCATTCGACGCACCCCTCCTCGGTCTCGTACAAAGCGAGGAATTTGGGCGTGTAGCCGTTCAGCACTTTGAATTTGAAAGTCGACCGGAATTCCAATCCGTTGAGTTTGTTTCTCACCACGAAACTCCCCGGAATGTCCGTATTGAGTTGATACGATTTCGGGAGGTAGATTTCCCAATCGAGGTTTTTCTCGGTAGAGATCACCTCGCTTTTACCCACGATCCACTCGTATTCGTAATCCGCCTCGTCGCATCCCTCAGGCAACACGACCGTCGGTTCGCAGGTGAAGCGGTCGCCCAGATAAAGGTCGCTTTCGATCTCTACACCTTCGACCGAAACCACATAATCGGGATCGGAGCCGATCTCGCCGTCCCTGTCTCCGTAGCACGACACCGCCGCAAGCGCTGCCAATGCCAATATATATGTTCTGCTGTTCATAATCATTCAACCGTTAGCGTCATTCATCGAAAAAGATTCTGTTACCCGTCGTCTGGTCGTAGACTTCGTTCTGCTCGAAATACTCCGTGCAGACGGCGATCCAGTAATCCAGAGCGAGACTGGTTCCGGCATCCTTCCAGTCGGGATCGGTGATGCCGCTGACCTCCAAAAATTTGGCGCATTTCACCGGATGATAGGTAAGTTTGCTGAGTTTGGAGGTATTCTCCCAGAACGCGGGCGGCGTATTGACGTTTTTCACGAACGACACCTCCACCCACTGATATTCGGGCAGTCCGGACACGAAATTCTCGTTCGGAGTCAGTTCGATGCGGAGTTTGTAGTCGTCGGTCTCGTTGAGCCGTGCGACATGGATCGTCAGCGGAAAGGTATCCTCGTAAAGCCCCTTGCGGAGAAGCTGCCTTTCGTCGAGCGTATATTCCACGCCGTTGACGGCATACTGCGACAACTCTTCGTTGACCCGGACCCGGTATTCGCGGTCGCGCTCGTAGTCGACGACCCCGGTCAGGCGCACCGGAATATCCAGCGTGTAGTCCCCGGCTCCCACACCCAGGAAATAGGCGTTGAACGCATAGGACTCAGGATAAGTTCCGGGCCTGAACTCGCCTTTGGCGATGTTGAGCGAAACGCGGCCCGCATCATAGACCTCTATATCGCGTTCCCGGCACGCCCCCGACAGACAGACCGCTGCGACCAGGAAACAAATCATCCTTCTATTCATGGCATTTACAGATTTAATTACCGAAATCGTTTTCATTGTCAGGCCGCGGGAAAGTATATGCCTGCGGAGCTATCGCAATGGTGTTGCCGTTGTAATTTCCGTTGTCGACCCGGTCCATATTGAGCCGCTTGTAGTAGAAAAACAACTGCCCCTCGCCCTTGAAATCGCAAATATATTCGCGCGTCAGGGCCGTGCGCAGCGCATCGGCGGATGTCGACGCGTCGAGTTCCGCAATACCGCGGTGACGCTTGAGCGTATTGATGTAGGACAACGGTGCGGGATCGAGCTGCGGAGCGTTCATCACGGCCTCCTCGGCAATCAGATACATTTCGCTCAGTTTCAGCATCGGAGTGCATGCCTTGGGATATTTGTAGCTGTCAGCCGCCAGCGAGGAACGTTTGTATTTGATCAGATTGATCTTGTTCATCGAATTGTAAGCGAGCCAGGCATTCAGACGCAGGTCGCCCGCCTCGTAACAGTTGGGCGAGGTTACTATATCTTCGGAAAGCCCTTCGTAATAGGCCCGTGCACTCGCCGTGATCCGATCGTTGTCGAGGGCGAACACCAGTTCGGGCGTGAAGACCCGGTTCGACCGCAGCTCCTCGCCGTAGGAATCGGTCTCGGCGATCTCGGGTGCGGTGATAAACCGGAATTTCTCCGATCCGACGACCGTCTTCGCCTCGTCGTAAGCCGTAGCGTAGTCGCCCGTGTAAAGGGCGATACGCGCACGCAGCGCACAAACGGCATAATAGTTCATGCGTTTGGTGCGGTCGTAGGAGACATACGGATCGGCCGACTTGCGTGCGACGACGATGGGGTCGCGGGTTTCGAGCAGGGATTTCGCCTCCGCGAGTTCATCCATCAACTGCGCCAGCAGCCGCTCCGACGTGTGGCGTTCACCGATCGTCGCATCCCAGGAGGTTTTCCACGGGACATTGTTCGATTCCGCATTGACGGCATACGGTTCGTTGAACATCCGCACCAGGTCGAAGTACATATAGGCGCGCATGGCGAGCATCTCCGCGAGCATGATCTCCCGCACCCCCTCTTCGAACAGGGTCCGTTCCTCGTGGCGCAGTTTGTCGATGACCAGATTGGCGTTGAAGATGTTGTTGTACATCGTGAGCCAAAGGTCGTCGATAACCTTCTTCGAATCGTCGTTCGCGTAGTCGTAGGCCGCCCACTTACGGCGCTTCTCGTTGTTGGCCGATACGGTATACTGCCCGGTCAGCGGTTCGAGGGCGGTCAGCGCCACGTAACCGCCGTACAGATTGGCGTCGCCCATGTTGATATACACGCCCGTTACCGAATTGTAGTAGCCCTCGGCCGCATCGTACATGTCGTCGATGTCCACTTCCGATTTGGACGTTACGTCCAGCCACTTGCCGCACGATGCGAGCAGCAGTACGAACATCACGGATATTTTTGCAAGATTTTTCCTTTTCATTGCTGTGCCGTATTAAAAGTTGACCTGAGCCGAAAAACTGATCGTCCGTGCATAGGGATACGCCAAACCGCGCTCCTGACGGATCGTCGACAGGTAGAAAAGTTCGTTGGCCGTGAGTTGGAGCCGCAGCATGGAGATTCCCTTCCATCCCCAGCGTTCGACCGGGAAGGTATAGGCTACGCGGAGCGACGAGAGCGACAGACGGTTCTCGCGCTGGACGAAGCGCGACGTGGAACGCGTCGGGGTCGTATCGTCGATGGCCTTGTAGCGAGCGATCTGCCCGGGTTCCTTCCAACGTTCGGTCAGCGCCCGTACGTCGTTGTTCACCGAAGGATCGGCCCCTTCGATCTTTTCATGCAGGGTGAAGTTGTAGCGGTCGGCCCCGAACGAATAGTTGAAGCTGGCGCCCACCTCCAATTCCTTGTAGCGGAAGTTGAAGCCGGTGTATCCTTCGAGCGCGGCCTCGCCGACACCGATCGGGACCATATCCTCGTATTTCCAGACATCGGTCCGCTCGCCGTCTTTCGTCAGAAACTCCTCGCGGCCCGTACCCGGGTTGATCCCGAAACTGCGAACGCCGTATATCGTGTTGAGCGACTCCCCTTCCTTGAAAAGGAAAACATTGGCATCGCTGCTGCTTTCGGCGCGTTCGCCCACCATTTTGTTGTAATTTTTCAGCGTATTGGAAATTTTGCTGAGGATGTTCGAATTATGACGCCCGTTGAACGTCACCGAGAAGAGCATCTCCTTCGTGCGGACGGGCGTCACCGAGAGCGAAAAGTCGATGCCCTTATTCACGATGTCGCCCTGATTGACCTTCAATTCGGAGAATCCGATCGACGGCGCGATGGTTACCGACGTAAGGCTTCCCTCGGTCGTGTTGTAGTAATAATTCATGTCCAGATTAAGCAGCCCTTTGAGCACGGTCAGTTCCAGACCCACGTTGCGGTTGAACGTCTTCTGGCATTCGAGGTCGGGATTGCCCAGCACCGAAACGCTCGTACCGAACAGATTGCCGTAAACCGGTTTGAGATATGTGTACATGCTCTTGGACTGGTTCTGCGTAAAATTCTGGTTGCCGGTGGTTCCGATATTGGCGCGCAGGGCCAGCAGCGAGAAGACGCCCCGGTCCTTCATGAACCGCTCGTTGTGAAGGTTCCAGCGCACACCCGCCGACCAATAGGGCGCGGTCTGCTGCTTGCTGCCGTAGATCGAAGAACCGTCGATGCGTCCGGTGAGATCGACCAGATAGCGGTCGTCGTACGAATAGTTGGCGTTGAGATAGGCGCCCGCCGAACGAACGATGGACTCGTTGCCCGAAGGACGGGAGTCGGGTTCGTACTGCACGGCATAGGAGACGTAGTCGAGCGCATCGTCCATGAATCCCGTCACGACATAGCCGTCGCTCTCGCGTTTGACTTCGCGCAGGTCGCCGCCCACCACCGCCTGGACCAGATGCCGGTCGAGCTGCTTGGTGTAGGAGAGCATCAGTTTGCCGGCAAGCGTCATGTCCGTACCGTTGTTCAGCGTATATTTGCCCCGCGCGTAAAGCACGCTGGGATCGTTCACGTCGTTGTCGTTGTCGCGGATGTAGGAGTAACTCATAGGCGACAGGTAGATGTCCGTGCGGTTGAAATCGCTGCTCACCGAAAAGTCGCCGCGCACTTTCAGCCCGGAAACGATCGTCCAGTCGATCGCCGTGTTGTTCGTGACATTGGTCACGTCGCCGTGCGTGAAGCTGCTCAGGTATTTCGCTTCGTAGACGGGAGAGAGCTGCGACGACGAAACCGCGAGTTCCATTCCCTCCGGGGCCACGTTGTAGAGCGACAGCGTACGATAATAGGCACCGTCGGCATCCTTTTCCCGGTGATAGGGAAGCGTCTTCGAATAACTGGAAAACGATCCGTAAGGCGACTCGTCGCTCCGGGAGATGGAAAACTGCAAATCGTTGGTGATTCGCAGGCTCGAATGCGAATAGATCAGTTTCGTGCCGGCCCCGTAGGTCGTTCGGCCCGATTCCTTCATCACGCCGTTGTTCTGTCCGAGCGACAGGTTGACCTGATAGCGCACGTTTCCCTGATTGGCCCGCAGCCGGTTGACGCTGCCCTCGATGATGACCGAATGACGGTGCTGAAGACCCACGCGCAGCGGTTTCGAAAGCCAGTAGGTATCGACGCCCGCAAGAATCTCCTTGCGGATCAGGTTGTAGGAGTTGAGGTAATAGCCGCCGTCCTCCCCTTCGCGCGCAGGGTTGAAGAGCCCGGACAGACGTTGAAACTCCAACGCCTGCGATGCGTTCATCAGCTTGTACGACGACAGGTCGGGAATGTTCACGCCGCCCGTAAGCGTATAGCTCACGCGAAGCGCTCCGGGTTCGGGACTTTTGGTCTCGATCACGATCACGCCGTTGGCGGCCCGCGAACCGTAAATGGCCGACGCCGAGGCGTCTTTGAGAATCGTCACGCTCTGGATGCGGTTCATGTCCAGGTCGTAGACCTGCTGGACCTTGACCTCGAAACCGTCGAGAATGAAGATCGGCAGGCTGGTCATCGTTTTCAGCGTGCTGCCCGAGATTTCGGGAAAGCTGTTCTGTCCGCGGATTTCGATCTGTTCGGGGATATAGTTGGGGTCGGAACCGAACATCCCGCGCACGTCCACGACCTGAAACGACGGGTCGAAAACTTTCAGGGCGTCGAAGAAACTGTTGTTGTTCACCGTCCGCAGCTCATCGCCCTTGACGAGCACGGCCGTTCCCGTGAAGCTGTTCTTCGCCTTGGGCATGTATCCCGTAACGACCGTAGCCGCGATGTCGTTCACCTCGGGTTCGAGGTAAATGTCGAACGTACTCTGGTTGTTCACCTCGATCGTCTGTTTTTTCATGCCCATGCACGACACGACGACCGACGTGCGGCCCGACGGCAGCGTCAGGCGGAAGCATCCCTTCTCATCGGTCGAAACGCCGTTGTGCCCGGCGTCCTTCTGCACGACCGAAGCATAAGCGACCGGATTCTTGTTCTCGTCGAACACCGTTCCCGTGATTACGAATCCGGCCGGCCGGCGGTCGGACGCCGCGGCATTTTTCTGACGGGGGGGGGTAATCACGATCGTCCGGTCGACGATGTTGTAACTCAATCCGGCCGAAGCGCAGAGCTTGTCCAGCACCGTGCGCAGGTCGACGCCCGACACCTTTAAACTGACCTTGCGGCTGTCGTCCACATTCTGATTCACATAAAAGACCTGATAACCCGACGCCTTCTTGATCGCCTGAAAGACCTCGCTCAAAGGCCGGTCGGTCACGTCGATCGTGATATTCTGCGCCCGCACCAGACAAGGAGCCAACACTACGACCGTTACAAACAACAAGCGCATGAGACGCTCTGCAACAGTCTTCTTCACTTTTTCCGTATATGCAGCCATGATGATTTTTAAAGTTTAGAGAGCCTGTATTACGTTTACGGAACCCTCCGGAATCGGCCACGTGTACTTGTCGGCCGTCACGGTCAGCTCCGTGCCGTCGGATTTGGGAATTCGGGGACTGTTCAGACGTTTGTAGTAGTAGAACAACTGTCCTTCGCCGAAAAACTCGCGGCGGTATTCCAATTCAATGGCGTCGAGCAACTCCCCGACGGTCAGTCCGGACGTTTCGAGCCGCTCCGCCACCGTCGGAATGTCGCGCGCCTTCTGCAACCCGGCCACTCTCGCCGCCGCGTCCGCAATGTTGTCGGCCGACTGGCGGACGAGGGCTTCAGCCTCGATCAGAGCCGCCTCGCCCAGCTTGACGAAAGGAATGCGGCAGGGCAGCACGCTCTCATTTCCCGCCACCGACGTATAACCGTTGAGAACGGAGTTCTCGCCGAACTTGTACGCCATAAACACACGTGACGGATCGCTGTTGTCGAACCAGTCACGATAACGCGTATCCTTCGGATTGTCGAACAGTGCGGAATAGTGCTTCGTCACAGAGGCCCCGTTCCGGCCGTAAAGCAAAGCCGCCGACCGCGGGAAACCCTCGGGGAGGGTGGCTATGCCGAAAAGATGCTCGCGCGAGAAACTGTAATCGTCGCCGTATTCGCCCGGACCGAAATAATAGAACACCCGGTAGCGTTTCTCGACCTTCGTCTGGTGCTCGAAAGCCCGTGACGCATAGGCGGCGGCCTGCTCATAATCGCCCTTATACAGGTAGACGCGGGCCAGCAGCGTCGTCACGGCATAGTAATTCAGGCAGAAGGTGCGCAGCCGCGAGTCGATCTCCCCGGGGAGCACGGTTCCCAGCGTAAAGCCGTTCAACACGGGGTCCGCCGTTTCGAGTTCGGAAGCGGCCCGTTCGAGATCGGCGATCACCTTGCCGACGAACGCCTCGGTAGAGAGCGGCTCGGAAGCCGTCATTCCGAAACGGACCATATAGGGCAGTCCGACGAAACCCGGATCGACGGCATACGCCGGATGGAACAGCCGCAGCAACTCGAAGTGCAGGGCCGCACGCAATCCGTAAAGCTCTCCCGTGATAATCCGTTTCCGGGATTTCGAGTTGAAGACGATGTTCGTATTTTCGATATGCGCAATCACGTTGTTGCAGGACGCAATGGCCTTGTACATATCCACGAACGTCTGTTCGATGGCCGAGCGGAAAACCGCATCGGCGTAGTCGAGATCGGCCGCGGCCCGGAAATCCGTGCCGGCGGGCTGAAAGTTCTGTCCCATGAATTCCAGTTCGCCGACCGAAAGCATGCGCCCGTAGAGGCTTTCCGCGCGCAGCTGGGTATAGACATCGGTCAGAGCGTTCAGGAAGACGTTTTCGTTGCGGAAAAACCGATCTTCGGGAATCGAGGTCCCGTCGGGAGTCATGTCAAACCATTCGTTGCACGACACCGACGCGACGCATAAGAACAACAGCAGATATATTTTTTTCATTTCGTATCTTCTTTAAGCGGTTAGAAAGTCGCCCGAAGCGACAGCGTGACGGTCCGCGTATACGGATAGACCGTTCCGCGCTGCATGTCGACGCCCGAACAATAGAAGAGGTTGCTGCCCGTGAGATAAAGGGCCAGATTGCGCATATAGAGCTTGCCGGCGGCCTTGGCCCCGAAAACATACCCGACCTGCACAGCCGAGAAATTCAAGGCGTCGAACCGTTCCACGAACCGTTGCAGCCGGACCGGTTCGCCGTCGAACGCGCGGCGGTACTTCGGGTTCAGCGCCCGCCGGTCGAGGTTGTAGAGCGGACTGCCGAACTGCACGTCGTACAACGTCCGGTTGAACGTCTGCCCGCCGATCCGGTAATCGAAGGCGGCTCCGAAATGCCACTTTCCCCAGGTTACGTTCACGCCGAAATTGCCTTTCAGGTCAGGTTCCGCACGTCCCGCCGCAACGGCTTCGCCCGCGGCCCGTTCGGTCGTCCCGTCGAACGAACTTTCAGCCGCATAGATCGCATTCACGGACTCGCCCTCCGACAGCGGAGCCTCACCCTCCGACAGCGCTTCGTTGTACCATGCCGCGAAGAATCCCGGCAGCTCCCCGATGCGGTTCCGGTTATGGCTGCCGGACGTGAAAGCCGAGACGGAAAGTCCCGGACGGCTGTAAAGAGTCGCGTTCAGGTAATATTCCAGCCCCGAATTCCGGACCCGTCCTCCATTGGAAACGTTACGGCGATAACCGCTCGCCAGCGGCAGCCGATCGACCGTCATGAGGTCTTTCGAATCATTGTTGTAATACTCGACGCGCAGCCGGAGCGCATGCGCGAACTCGGCCTGCAACGCCACGCTGCGGCTCACGAGCGTACGCCATTTCAGATCGGGATTGGGCATGAAATTGACCGAGGCTCCGACCAGATAGTAGTTGTAGACATACTCGTTGTCGATATTGCTGCTGTAAGTGACCACGTAGTCGGAATTCAGGGCGTCGACCGCTCCCGAAGTGCCGATCGCCGCGCTCAGCGTCAGGCGGTCGATCCAGCCGGCCCGGCGCAGGAAACGCTCCCGGCCGATGTTCCAGGCCGCCGACACGCCGTAAAACAGAGCCGTCCTTTCACCGGGCGCAAGCATCGACGAACGGTCGAGATGCGCCGTTCCGGCAACCGTATAACGCTCGTCGTAGGAGTAGTGCGCCGAAAGCGTTCCGCTCACCGTCCGGTCGTAATAGCGCCAGGCGTAAGGCGCCGTATCCGGATCGTAGGCCTTGGTGAAAGAGATGTAGCCCATCTTGTCCGAAGGAATTCCCACGCCGGCATAGCTTTCCATATTGTAAGTGCCGCTGAAAATCCCGGCTTGCAGCGATGCGCCGTAGGACGACCGGCCGCGCGAACCGCGATAGGTAAGATCCACCGCCCCGTCGTAGGTCTGGATCGACGACCGCGCAATTCCGTAACGTCCCGTATAGGAGTCGGTCGTCTGCGAGGCATAGCGCACCGAAGCGGGCGATACGTAGGTGTCCGTGCGGATAAGGTCGCGCACGAACGAGAAGCGTCCGTTGACCGAAAATCCGGCTCCCAGGTCCAGCGAAAGGCGCACGTTGTCGAAGATCGAATAGGTCCGGCATTCGTTGTGCGAACCGAGCGTCAGTTCGTAGAGCGGATTTTCGAACCGCACGGCGTCCTCTTCGTGCCCCATCGTTTTGAGGTATCCCCCATGCCCGTTATCGGGGTCGAGCCAGCGGGGCGTGCGGGCGTAGTCGCCCAGCGTACCGAAGAGTTTCGAATTTTTCGCTGTTTTGTCGTAAGTCAGATCGTTCGAAATCCGGAACGATTTGTAACGATACTCGATGTAAGCCCCCAGACCGAGAATCTCCTTTTCCACACCTTCGACGACTCCCTTTCCGGAGGGAGCGATGCGCCCCGTCAAAGCATATTTCACATTGTCGTCTCCGCCGTCGACGGTTATCTTGTGCCGATGCCGGAAAACGGTGCGCGTGAGCTGGTTCAGCCAGTCGACGTTCTTTCCCGACGCCTTGTGCTGCTGCATCGAGGCGGCGCTGCCCGTCGTCAGCCCCTCGCGTTCGATCAGCGCGAGCTGCTCCGAAGCGCTCATCAGATCGTAAGAACCCAGATCGGCCCATTCCACGATACCGTCGAACATGTAACGCACTTTGAGCGGCCCCTTGACCGGCTTCTGCGTCTTCATCTCCACGACGCCGTCAGCGCTCCGGATACCGTATTGGGCCAGCGAAACGGGGTCTTTGCGGATGATGATCTGCCGGACGTCGTTGATGTCCGTATCGAAAAACTTCCGGGCGTCGACCAGCGCCCCGTCAATGATATACAGGGGCCTCGACGGTTTGACCGCCTCGTCCCGGGCCCACCGTTTCGAGCCGCGGACGGTCATGTCCCCCGCTCCGTAAACCGGGTCGGAGCCATGCTCCCGCTCCCACGAGTTGCTGATCGAAGGATCGTAAAATGAAATGGCCTTCCACAGGTCGACGGGATCGACCGCCCGGATCTGGGAAGCCGTAATCACGAGGTCGCCGGCGGCGACGCGATCCGTCTGCACGGGCAGCCGCAGCGCGGCGGAATCCCGCACGGGAGACTTCGCAGCGGCGACTCCGCACCACACGACCAGCATCAGATGCAGCCAGCAACGGGCCGAACGGCAGACATTCAGGGCGTAGATTTGCTTCATCAATTAATCGTTAAGGTTAGACATTCGAGATTCCATTCCGATTCGTCGCCAGGCATTAGCGCCTGTCGACGTACAACACTCCGTCTTCATAGCGGAGCACGATCGGCATATGCGCTTCATACAGCACCCGGAACAGATAATCCAGACCTCCGTCCTTGCTGATCTGCCCGGTAAACGTATATTTCTCCAAATCGGAGTCCGTAATGTCGTAGCGGAAGTCGTACCAGCGGGAAACGATCCGCAAAGCTTCCGACAAGGGGGTGTTTTCGAACACGAATTCCCGGTCCATCCAGGCCGTGTAGACTTTGGTGTTGACGCGTGCCACCGAGAAAGTGTCGGTCCCCGTCTCGTGAACGACCTGTTCGCCCGGGGTGAGAACGATCTCCTCCCCGTCCCGGCCGCTGTCGGGAACGATTCGCACACTGCCTTCGACAAGCGTCGAACGGCAGATCCGTTCGTCGGCATAGGCCGTGACGTTGAACTGCGTACCCAGCACCTCGATACTGTATCCGTTCACCTCGACCACGAAAGGCCGTCCTGCATCGTGTGCCACATCGAAATAGGCTTCACCGACCAACGACACGGTGCGCACGTCCTTCGAGAATGCCGAAGGATAGACCAGTTCCGATTCCGCATTGAGATGAACGGTCGTACCGTCTTCCAGAAGGACGGAATAATAACCGCCGCGGGGAACCGAAAGCCTGTTCTGCACGACCTCGGCCTCCGCATCGGCCGTATACACCAGCCGGTTGTCGTCGCCGCGTTCGATATGGCCGCCCCGAACGTCGATCGACAGCGATTCGTCGCCGTGCAAATCGTAACACTTGTCCCCGTCTACGATCAGCCGGGCCTTATCCGTCGCAGGGGCATAATCGCGTGCGAGTTCGTAACAAACGCGGTCCATCGCCGCCCCGGCGTTATCCCGATGCCAGTCGAAGCACGACAGCACAACGAGGACCGCAACAGCGGCCGCAATTCCGTAATAGGACCGGCGACGATACATCGGTTTCGGCCGGTCGTGCATTTCCAGCCGCGTTTTCAGCGCGGCGAAAGTTTCGTCGAGCGGCAGCGGTTCCGCCGATTCTCCGGCATAGAACCTGCGGGCGCGTTCGTAATATTCCCGATGCCGGGGATCGGAATGGAGCCATTTTTCGAATTCGGCCTGCTCTTTCTCATCCGCCGTATGATCCAGCACTTTACGGAAGAGGGTCCAATCAATCGTTTTTTTCGTCATAGTCTGCATGATAACGATCCGGAATGCGCGTTCGTCCCGGGTCGGGACACGGATTATTCCGATAAAAATGAAATCACCGGCTGATTATTGCGGCCGGCAAGAACAAATACCCGACTAACCGAAACTGCGACCCGGAACGGTCGTTTTCAGTTACAATAAACTTTCAGACGAAAAATGGGGGACAAACGGACCCGATTTTTTACAAAAAAACCGAAAAAAAACATTTCATGCCCTCCCGGAGGGCTTTAAGCGCACGTTTGATGTGTGTTTTGACCGTAGCTTCGGATACATGCATGACTTCGGCAATGGCCTTGATCCGCATATTTCCGACGAAATGCATTTCCAGCGCTGCGCGGCCGCGTTCAGGGAGCGCATTCAAAGCATGCCGCAAACGCAATTCAATGGCATAACGGTGATCGTCGGGCTCATCGTCGAACAGGAAATCGGTAAAAACTGCGGCGTCGGCATATTTCCGGTCATTGCAGTCCCGAATGTCGAGCGACCGGAGATAGTTCAGACAGTTGCTACGCACCAGCCGGTAAAGAAGCGCTGCCACGTTACCCTCATCGCGGATTTTATCCGGATTGTTCCACACCCACGCAAAGGCGTCGTGTACAAGATCCTTGGCCGTTTCCGAATCATACGCATACTGCATGGCAAAACGATAAAGCACAGGCATATAATAGTTGTAAACCATCTCAAAATGGTCCACATCACGTTGTTTTATGCAGGATACGAGGATCTTCATTTCTTTCCTCCGTTCTTGGCGAACGAGAACCTAACTCGGTTACAAATATAACTATTCTGCAAATTATACCAACCTTCCGCACTAAAAAATCGAAAGCCGTCGCTTAGAAACAGGCTCAAAAAGGGGGTAAAAAGCAATGGAATCTATACCCTGCCGGACCGAACCAGCTATCGGCATTACAGATTTGCCACACGTCGCAGAAATAGCAAATCACTGAATATAAGCATGGTTATCGCCATGCGAATACTTAACACGGTCATATAAAACCGACCGATTCCATTTCAACATGAAAGACTGTAACGATTTGTAAGAAATGCGCGAATCCGGAACCTCACAAATTATTACGTATCGACCAATTCGGACAGAACATCAATCAGTCTGTTACAAGATTTCACACCTGAAACAGGCCCCGACGTGCCGTTCATATCTGGAGGTCTCCGCGGGTCGATGGCCAACGGCACGCCGCGTCCTTACGAACGCGCGTCAGGGCGTCAGCACATCATAATCGTAAATCAGCTCGAAGTCGTCGAGCCACATGCGGCTGGCGGTCGATCCGGTGAAATAGTCGCCCCAGCGCGATGCCGAGCAGACGATCATGAGATGCGTCGGAACGACATCGGTGACGCGCCAGTCGAGTTCGATCGTGAACTCCCGCCATTCGTCGACGCTCTGCGTGAGTATCAGCTCGCCGTAAGCCACCACATCCGCCCCGTCCTTGTCGAAGAACGTCGAAATATCCTTGGTGTAGATTTGCACGGGCGACTGTTCCGTACCGCCATACTTCGCGGCCGTCCAGGTTCCCAGCGCGATATAGATGGACCCCTGGTCGAAATCCTCTTTCGTGAGGGTCATGCCGGCGGGCTGCTTGTCGATACGGTCGATCCTGCCCTGCGTGTAACGAAGCCAGCCACGCAGCGCGACAGGGTGCGCAGCGAAAGGACGGCCGAAATTCACCTTGCCGTTCGTACCGACGGTCTCGGCATAGGTGCCGATGAATATATTGCCCGCAGCGAACTTGCCGATACCGGCCAGAGATGCGAACTTCGAGGTCAGCAGCGCCGCGAACGCTCCCGAAGAGCCGGGACGGATGTCGGACACTCCTTCGCAGATGGTCTCGCCGACCGTCGCGGAGCCCTTGTTGCCGCTGTCCCAGAAAGCGTCGTCCTCCGTCAGGTAGGGATAGACGATCTTCTTGGGCTTGCTCCACGCCTCGAATCCGCCGTTGGGCAACGGCAGCGCCGCCTCGGTCGTGAAAGTCTCGACGGCGGAGAGATCTCCGTCGGAATAGGCGACAACCTCGTAGGCCGATTCGGGCCGCAGGCCCCGGAGCTGCGCACGGAACGAGCCGCCATCGACCGTCACCGACTCGCGGGCGACCTCCGTCCACTCCCCGGCTCCCGCCTCCCGGTAGCGGAATCCGAGCTCGGAACCACTGAGCCCCTGGGCATACAGCCAGGCCGAATGCGACCAGGGATCGACGTGCGACCAACTCACCTTGACGTCGGTGTATTCGACCGAAAGCCACCATATTTCGGTGCGGCCGTGGCAGACGACCTCGATACGGCGGGGCGCCGTAAAGTCGTGCAGCCGATAGAGGTTATCCTCCGTGAGTTCGGGAACATCGGCGCACGACATGGTCGTGATGCCCTCGGGTCCGAGTTTAAGCGACAGCACCTCCACCGACGAATGGTCGCGGAAGCCCACATGAACGGTCGCCGTATGCTCAGCCGTATCCCACTCCGTAGCGCCGATCTGTCCGGCCACCGTAAAACTGCGTTCGATGGTCTGCTCGGCCTCGATACGCCACGGGTAATCCTGATAGAGCGAAAGTGTGACGTAGAGCGGTGCGCGCAGGTCATGTACGCCCACGATCTCCCGCGACGCTTCGGCCCCTTCGGTGACGACCGCCCCGGTAATCTCCACGGCCTGAATGTCGGTCGTTTCCAGCAGGGGGAGCTTCACGCACCGTCCGGCGGCGTCTATGACCGGATCGCCCGAGAGCCCCCGGGCCGCGATGCTCTCGATATTGCATACCACGACGGGATAGGGAATGTCGTTCTCAATACATCCGGAGACGAAAATTGCCGCAACGCACGACGCCAGACGCCACAAATTCCGATTCAGCCGTTTCATCCGCGCCCTCCTTTCCTTTTGTTCCACAAGTGCACCGTCATGCCGAAACGAATATCGGCCAGGTTGAGCCGGAAGTTCATCTTCGAATAGCGGCGCGACCCCACCTGGGCGCCCTGCTCGTCGAACTGGCGCGTCGACGCATACTTAAAGCCCCCGAGTCCGAACGAGAGCGTCGCGCAAACGTTCGGGAAAGCATAGACGGCGACACCGGGATTGAACCATACCTTGACGGTCATGTTTTCCGAATTGGTGAATTTAAAATCCTCGCCCGACTTGTAGGAAAAGTTGTTCTCTCCCGTGGCGAACGAAAGCTCCATCTCGGCAAAGAGGCCGAAGCGCCCCTTCTCGTCCAAAGCGATGTAAGAGCGGTGGAACACCCCGAACGAGAATCGCTCGCTCGAAAGATCCAGCCACGGTACGTCGAGATCCAGGTCGTTGCTCTCCCCCAGATTGACGTCGAAGGTATCGAGCGTTCCCGACAGGTGGGAATACCCGAAACGAACCCCGAAGCAGTTGTTGTTGCGGTAGAAATAGCCGACGAAGGGATTTATCGTAGTGACGGAGCCTTTGAGGTTGATATTCTCGAAGACGGGGAACATGTCGGCGTCCTCGGACGAGAGCGTCCCGTAGGAGACCGTCAGGCCCATCATCGTCTCTCCCTTGTAGACGAACCGACCCTTGTTGATTTCACGGTCGAAGCGTCTCGATGTCGGCAGGAAACGCTTCCTGACGCGCATCTCCGAGGCCGACGCGCCGGGGGCACCGGCCGCAGCGACCGAATCCGCGGCCTCTCCGGCCGAAGAGGCGGAACGGGCGGCGCCCGGAAGCGCCAGCAGGCTCAGCAGAAGAAGAATATGGTACAGCGCACTTTTCATCGGACGACGGTTACAGATAGAATGACACACCCAGTCCTATCGACAGGAGGTTGATCTTGAAATTCATAAGACTCGACTTGACATCGCCCTCCCGGACCCGGTTGTGGTCCTGGTGCGCATGCGTGTAACTGATACCCATCACACCCACGTTGACCTCCACGGCCATCGAGTTGGTCGCAAAGGCGACCAGGCCGGGCGACACGCCCAACGAAACCGAATAGCCCGTCTCGTAAGTGCCGCGCACGGGCGAGTCGGCGGCGAACTTCTTCTGATGGCCTCCCAGCGTCAGCGACATCTCGTTGAAGAGCGCGATACGCCGGTTCCGCCCGAGGGGAATGTACTGGCGCCAGATGGCGGCTGCCGAGTAGGAGTGTTTGAGCGAATAGTAGTATTCGGCCGTGAGGTGGGTGCCCGACTCCTCGTCGCCCAGGTTGAGTTCGCCCGAATCGACTTTCAGCAGCGAACGTCCGTAGACGAAACGCATGCCGAGCGCCATGTTGTTGCGCAGGGCGTAGCCGATGAGCGGGCTTACCTTGAACGTGTAGCCGTCGGAATTTATGTTCTCGACGATGAAAAAGGTATAGTCGTCGTTCGCATGTGCGGAGTACGACGCCGTACCGCCGAAGATCCACTGACCCTCGGGAACGAAAACGTGCGAAATATCCACCAGTCCGCGCTGCCGCCGCATCTCCTCGACCGTCGGCTCGGCCGGCGAATCCGTGCCTGCCGACGCTGCGGGCTCATCGTGCCGGCCGTACGCCGGTAAGCATACGGCCGACAATGACAGCAACAGGATGGCGCATCGCAAAATTCCCATGCACCGGACGCTAATAAACGAGTTCCACATCGTCGAGATACATGATGCTGGCGGCAGAACCGGTGAAGTAATCGCCGTACTTGCTGGCGGAAGCGGTCAGCATCAGGTAATTCGGCACCGTCCCCTCGTACTCCTCGTTGTAGTGCAACTCGACGGTCACCTCCGTCCATTCGCTCGTCTCCGGGGTCGTATTGATCCATTCGGCGTAGGCGATGATCTTGCCGTCGGTCCGGTCGTTGGTGCTGTCCTTGCTCAGGGCGCCGCTGCAATAGGTGACGGTCTTGGACGCAGGGTTGAAGAAGGTGTCGGATTTGCGGGTATCGACGACATGCGGTCCGTTCATCTCGCAGAGACAGATATAAACCTGCGCCGCGTCGGAATCGCCCGTGTTCACACCGCCGCCCGAATAATCCACCGTACCGACCGTGCCTTTGTACCAGAACTTCAACTGACGGGGACGGTAGGTGAACCCGAAAGGCTTGCCGAATCCGATGACACCGTTCGTACCGACTGTCCCGAGGTATTGGCCGACGAAGAGGTTGCCGGCAGCGAACTTGCCGAACACCCCAAGGCCGACGAACTGGGAATTCAACTCGGCAGCCGTGGAACCCGCAGAACCGGGGCGCGGGTCTGCAACGTTTTGCGTCACGTTCACGCTCATCGTCGACGATCCGTGATTGCCCGAATCCCAGTACTGCTCGGTGACATAGGGCAGCAGCGGGCTGGAACCCGACCACTCCTCGAATCCGGCATTGGGAACCTGGGGCCCCGCCGCCGTCGAGAAACCATAGGGTTGGTTTATCGCCTTCTCTCCGAAGCAGAGCTGGCATTCGTATTCGGATGCGACGCCGATGCCCGTCGCCGTAGCTTTGTAGACCCCGCGCTCGGCGCTCTGCGAGGCCGGCGTCTCGCTCCACTCCGCAGCGCCTTTCCGGCGGTAGCGGACCTTCACGTCGGCGGCCGACGTATCGAAGACATAGGCTTTCAGTTCGGCCTTGTCGTTCCAGCAGTCGGCCGTATACGACACGACTCCCTGCGTACGCACCACCGAGGTCTTTTCGGTGCTGTTGCCGTCCTCGTCCTCGACGAGGAACGTCAACGTGCGGTCGCCAGCGGGGAACTGCGCGAAGAACTTCTCGCTCAGCGAGAGCATCATATCCGAAGTGCTGTTCATCGTTACCGAAATGCCGTCCGCGGATTCCGAAGCCGTCGTGCACTCGATGTTCCAGCTTCGCCCTCCGGACGACAGCGTCACCGATGCGAGGTCGCCGATGGAGACGATCTTATAGCTGATGGCCGGCACCGCACCGAACTCCTGCATCTTTTCGATATCGAAGCCGAAGCCGCTGATCTGCGGATCGGGAGCGAACGTCACGGGGTCGTTCTTCTCATCGACGCTGGTGTCGACCGAAATCTCGAACGTGAGCGACCCGCCCAGATCGGGCGAATATTTGTAGCGCAGCAGGTAGCGCATGCCCGGAGCGGTCGAAATGTGTTTCGTGCCGTCCTTCATCACCACGGTTTCCGTATCGTCGCCTGGCTTGGTGCCGACGCCGCGGAAACGCCAGCTGAACGCCTCCACGCCCTCGGGCAGGATGAAATAGCCGGGTTTGCTCTCCTCGTAGTGAAGATAGATCACCTCGCCGTTCACCACCTCCTGCTGGTTGTAACGCTCGGCGAGCACCACGTTGGTCCACAACTCCTCCTTGAAGAGCGAGAGCACCGTCTCGTCGTACTCCACCTCGACGATCGTATTGGCAATACGGCACTCCACCTGCACGTCGGAACGCCGGCCCGAAACGACCGTGAAGTCCGTTTCACCGCGGTAGAAGATTTCGTCGAAGGTCGCATCGACCCGGCTGCCCAGCTCCACGGAGATAGAGTAGTCGCCGGCCAGCAGCCAGATCGAACCCGGCATCTCGCCGACCGACGAATAGCGTCGGATCAGCTCCTTGGTGCGCTCTTCGCCCGTCCCCACGTATTTGTAGACGCGGATGGCGCATTCGGTCCAGGGATAAGCGTCGTAACCGCCGGCACGCGTCGACCGGGGCACGCCGAGCGAGAAACTGACGGCCCCCTTGCCTTCGGCGGCCGGGTCGGCCTCCTTCGTGCACGCCCCCGGAAAGAGGAGCGTAGAGAGAAGCATCAGTGCGTATAATAGCGTTTTTTTCATGGTTGCATACATTTTTATTCGACGACGAGCATCAGTGTTTTATCGTCCGACTGTCCCTCGCTGTCCGTCACGATCATCCTGAAAGTCGTCTTACCCTTGAAAGTCCCCATCAGCGGCAGGAAACGCGTAATCGGGAAGAGGATTTCCGTCTTGCCGCGCACTCCGTCCCCGACCGGGAAGCCGAGGCCTTCCAGACTCGCGGAAAGCCCATCCTGATAAGCTTCGGGATCGACCAGGTCGAAGCGGGGCACCAATCCGACATCCGGCAATCCGACCCCCAACTCACCATCGATCTCCACGATCAGCGATTCGATGCCCTTCGTCGCCGTGAAACGAATCTCCACTTCGAGGTCGTCCGTCACCTTGTATTCCTGCGAGAAGTCGTGGCCGCTCCAAACGATGCGGGGATCGGCTCCGCCCGACTTGTCGACCCGGACTTTCAGTTCGAAGGTGCTCCGGCGGTTCGCCTCGTCGGTGACGGCGAGCGTAAAGGTGTGAAGGCCTTCGTAATCGAAGAGCACCTTCATCAGGTCCTTCATGTCGAACGTGCGGGGCGAAACGGTCAGATTCATGACCGGGAATCCCCACAGGCGGAGCGTCGTGCGCGCCTGCCCGTCCACTTCGAACAGGTCGAGGGTTCCCGACACGCCGTTACTGCGCGCGTATTCCAGGAACGCCGCGTTTTCGCTGGCAAGGGCCACCGTGAAGTGGCTTGCGGGAGCCACGGTCGTAAGCGTGAGGTTGTAGTCGTCGACCGGATAGCCGTTCTGGTCGAACTTGTCGTCGTTCAGCAGCACCTCGCCTTCCAGCACGGCATGGCTCTTCGACCACTCGATGCGGGGTGCGTTCGGATCGTTGAGATCGGGAATCGAAGCCTCCGACAGAACCGCCAAACGCTGTACGTCAACGTCGACCGTCTCGCCGTTGACCCAGTTCTCGATGGTAGCAGTGATGATGATGGAACCGTTCTCGCCGTTGAGCAGTTCGACCGTGATCTTGCGCCACTCGCCGGGACGGGCATTATCGGTGACTTTGAGCGGCTGGCGGGTGATCTGTTTGCCTTCGTAGACCGTCGTCAGGTAGAGAACCAGCGAATTGGCCTGACCCGGCAACGGACGGAGATATCCGGCGCGCTTTTCATCTTTGAGGAAAGTCAGGTTCGCGTTGTCCGACAGTACCAGATCGGCCTCCGTATCGGGCCCCAGCAGGTCGTAGAGCGACTGTTTGTAGGCGACCGAAACCTTCACCGTGAGCAACCGGCAGGTGATCTCCCCCAGGTCGGTCACCTGACCTTTGTTGATGACAAACGCCTGTTCGGTGCCGTAAGTCGGCGTTCCCTCGGTACCCTCCCATGCGGCATCGGGCGTCTCACCCGAATAAACGCGGAGCGTGTAGGTGCCCGTAGGCAGTTCGATGGGTTCCGCGGAACGGTCGCCGTAGGCGAAGGCCGGAACCGCCGGTTCGCCCTTTGCGTTGATAATCTCCACCGTATACGTATCGAGATCGAGGTTGGCGGCACGGGTCGCCTTTCCCGCCACCGGCGTACTGCCGATCTGTTCGTTGCGCTCCTCGACCGTCAGCGAACCTCCGAAGGTGAGATACCCCGTCTCTCCCTCGTGGGCGCCGCCCTCCGGTGCGAATGAGGTTTTCTCGCTCACGCACGAAATGAGCATCGCCGCGGCGACGAATGCGGCCGTCAAATATCCGTATAGTTTTTTCATGGTCCCTGTATTGAATGTTCTGTCGTCGGTCTTCTTTAAAGAATGGCATCGTCGTTGAGTTCCGTATCGACCGTCTCGGTCGCTACGGGGTTCTCGTTGAGCGTGATAATCACCTCGCCGGTATCGCCCACGCCCGAAACGTCGAACTTATAAGTGTAGAGCGTCCGGGCCGCAGGAGTCTCGTTGACGACCTCGGCGAAACGCACGACCTCGGCATCGGCCGTCGAGGAGGGAAGCTGCTTCACCGCCAGACCCGCAATGGTGAAGCGCTTGGGACGCACGTACCAGTAGGTCTCCGCGACCGTATGGTCTTCGGCCGAGTAGCCCACCTCGAACTTGTTCCCGGCCGCGGTCGTCAGCGTGAAACGCGCGCCGTTGGGGAAATAATTCCGGAAGCGTTCCGTAAAATCGATGCGGACGATGGTATTGGCCAGCTTCGCGGCGATCGTCACCGGAGTCTGCTGCCGGGCCACCACCCGCGTATTGGTCACACCCTCGAAATAAGGTTTGTTCTCGCCTTCGGGAATATTATCGACATTCTCCGCCCCGACCCACTGCGAGGTCGAGAAGACCGTAATGCGGTAGTCGGCTTCGGGCATCAAATCCTGACGCGGATTGTATTCGCGGACACGGGCCCACACCCGGTCGAAAGGAGTGCCGGTGGTCGTGCTCACGATACGCATCCGCAAATCCATCCCATCGGGGACCGTGATCCCGTCGGGCAGCGGAACCTCCCCGGCGCGTGTCACTGCGGCGACTTCGGGCGTACATCCGACGTTCAGCGCCAAGGCGCCCGTTCCTTCCGGATAACGGATCGGGTCGGGTTCGTTTTTCGAGCAGGCCGCCAACAGCACCGCAGCCGTCAACAGCACAAACGTTCTTTTCATAAAATTGCTATCGTTCATAAACATTAAGGTACGATGGTTACTCGGATATTGTCGAGGTAATAATAAAAATCGGCTCCCGTCACTGCGGCCCAATTAGAAGTTCGCTGAAAGTACCCAAACCAGGTCAGACGCATCCCCTTCCTAACTTCCGAAATATTATTATCCTTGTGTGTAGGCTGATTGGTCGGGGAACCGTCCTTATCCAGCCGAAACTCTTCCACCCGTATCTCCGGATAATTCTGATTTCCGTTGCTGCCACCCGACGGTGTACCGAGATCAGTCGAAAGGCCAAAGAGGCAATCAGGATGGATATAGTTCACAAGAGTGGAAGCCCCACTACTGAAAGCAGCCCCTATCTCATAATGAAGCGCCACCTTCACGCTGCTTCCGGCACGTAAGGGCAGAGACGGAGAATCCACACGTCCGTATTTACCACTCGGACCTACGGCCGATCCGATATGCGTACGAAATTCCAAGGATTGCTGATCGACTTTCCATCGCGTCCCCGTCCAACCGACGAGACCTGCACCGGAAAGTTCCGATCCATTGTCATCTTCCGCATGAGCGTCATTGAAACTGGTGTCTGTAAAATCCTCGAAGAAAAGATAAGGCGCCATGATCGTGCAGCCCGACGCGGTGACGTCTCGGACCTCGCACCTGCGGCCGAAAACCCCCTCGGCATTCGCCGAACCGACGGTCATTGACACCGTATTATCAGGAAAGCCCGTGCCCATATCGTTGAAAATCCGAACCGAAAAGGTTCCGTCGCCATTGGGTGTCACGCGCTCCGTACGGTTCGAATTGTCGAGACTCGGAAAAACATATCCTTCGGGGCAAACGATCGAGTTGATCTCCGTCACCGCCTCGCCCAGATTCACCGGGTCCACCGCAATGCGAAAATCATGTGACAGACGTATCTCGGGAAGCGTCAGATTGACCGGAGTGATGCGGCCCGCCGTGCAGTCGCCGAAAGCCCCGCTCGACAGCGGCCAGGTGAACTCGGTGCCGTCGGACGCCGTGAAAAGCACCTCGCCGCCGCGCATGTCGCCCGGGGCGATGAAGACCCAGAACGAATCGCCCTCGCCTACGGGACGGGCGAAGCGGAGCGTCACGGCATCGCCCGCGCCCTCCATGGAGGGTGCGGCATCGGGCGCCGCGAGATCCCAGGTCATACGCCCCGTCACGGGACGCGGAAAACGCACGCGGAGCATCGTCACGGGACGCCCGAAAAGGTTGCGGCCCGCCGGGACCGTCACCTTCAGCGCGTGTATCTTATGTGAAAACCCGAGTGCAAGTTCGTTGACGTCGTCCAACCGGTCCGGATCGGCAGGGACGAGCTCGGGAGCCGACGCCGACGCCAGCATGATGTCGAGTTCGCCGCACCACGTACCGTCCTGCTCGGCAGGAATCTCATAGGTGACCCGGGAACCTGAAACAGACTCGGGATAGGGATAGGCTGCATAATAACGGTAAGTGCCGGTCGGCATCGCAGGGATGCTGCCCACGAAGAAAGCGCCGCGGTTGCCGGTCTTGTTACTCCAGAAAGTGAAAGGTTCCCGTTCGAAAACAGCGCTGCCGCCGTCGGAAAAAGCCCACAGGGCGATACGGTCGTCCTTGATCCACTCGGTCGTCACGCCGTCATCGCCGAGCGCCGTGCGCGTAGTGGCGGGGGGGGGTGCGATCCGCACCTCCACACGGCCGTTCGAAACGATAGGACCTGTCTCCGCACGGTCGACGCAAGACCAGCAGGAGAGCGAGAAAAATAACGTTGCGAACGGAAACAAATATCTCGTTATTTTCATCTGCAAAAAGCGACTCAACCGTCGCAAAAATAGAATAATAAAGTTTTTATGCGAAATTTTTTCAACGAACTCCCCGATTTTCATCACGAAACGGCGTCAAAAACCAGACGCAAGACGATTAAACAATTTGCCCGGCTATGGCACACAATGTTTCCCGATTTTTTCGTAATTTCGTAGCGCCATGAAGACCAACCGCGACGAGATACTGCGAAACTGCTTTACCGTATTCGTCTCCAAGAACTACGAACGGGCGACCATCACCGAACTGTCCCGCGCCTGCGGGCTTTCGCGTATGGGCATACACCACTATTTCCCCAACAAACAGGCCGTCTTCATGGCCGTCGCCGACCGCTACGTCTTCGAGATACAGACCCCCGAAAACAAGTTCACGGCCGCGGACGGGACACTGGCCGAGTTCATCGAACGGTATATAGACGGCGTAAGGCAAACCATGGCGCAACTGCTGGTGCTATGCAAGGGGGGGGGTGACGTCGCGCTGAACATCTACTACCTCAACTTCATGATGCAGGTGCGCCAGTATTATCCCGGAGCGGAGCGGAAATTCCGGACGCTGATGCAACTGACCCAGGCATACTGGCGGCAGGCCGTGGAGCAGGCGACCCGAAGCGGCGAACTGCGCTCCGACCTCGATCCGTCCCACATCGCAGGACTCTTCCATCAGATCCATTTCGGACTTTCGTTCGAACAGGCGTTCCTCAACGGGCTCGACCTCGAACATCTCTACCGCCAGTTCCGCTGTCTGTACAGCCTGATCCGGAGCTGAACATTTTTTTATGGATAAAAAGTATACAACCGTATACTTTCAAACCCTGTTTTTGCTATATTTGCACTTGCCCGGCATATCCGGACATAACCCAAGTCACTCAAAAACAAAATGAAAACATTCAACTACACCCCGACCAGCCCGGTCATGAGCAAGCTCTCGACGATCGGCATCTCACTTTTCATGATCGTATTTCCCCTCGTCGCACCCTTCGGCATCCGCATCGGCCGCATGCGCATCCTCGGGCCCACGGCCGTCACCGTGATCTTCGTGGCCGGAGGCCTCGCCCTGCTGGTCTTCACGCTGCTGGAAATCCGCAAAGCCCGCGTACTGGCCGCCCAAGGGGCCTCGATCACCGTCGACGGCGACACGGTGACCTATCCCGTAGTAAAGAAAAACGGGATCGAACAGGGCCGGTTCAACATCCCGGATATCGAATGGGTCAAATACGACGAGGAAGAGAACGAGTGCAAGATCAAAACCGTCGACGACCACATCATCCTGCGCACCGACTTTTTCGAAAACTGGGAGGCCTACGAAGACTTCCGCGCCCTACTGGGCAAATAAACGGCCGGTCATTCCGGCGAAAAATACGCCGAAGCGGGAAAAAAGAGCCCGCTTCCGGCACAATGTGACCGAATTTTCTTATCTTTGAATAATATACCATGCAAAAGAATTTTTACAGCCTGATTACGGCCGTCGCGGCCTTGTGCGCCGTCTCCTGCGATGCAATCACCGGCTGCCCCGCCGACGAAGCGAACAGTTACGCCAAAGCCATCGAACTGACCCGAAAGAGCGTGGACAGCGAACGGTTCAAAATCTACTCGATCTCCTTTATGGAGATGAGCGAACTGTCGAACGACCTCGGCCTCGTCACCGTGAAGATGGTCAACAAGGACGACCAGGCCTTCTCGCAGAGCTACTACCTCTCGGGACTGGAGCCCACGGACCTGCGCGAAGTGCAGAGCGTGTTCGAATCGCCGGAATATGAGACCACCATAGGCATCGACCTCGGCAAACTCTCGCCCGAGACCATCGCCGCGCAGATCGCCCAGGCCAAGACGATGCTGCCCGAAGGACACACGTTCAAATCGGTGGGCCGTTACGAAATCGAGGAAGAGGTCCCGGCCGGCATGGAGCATTACAACCGGAACAAAGTGATGGGCCGGCAGACCGCGTCGTTCACGATCCGCTTCACCGAGGACGGCAAGGAGACCGAAAGCAGCGCCGGCAAGACATCGATCATTTATTACGAGGGAAAGGCGACCGTCAACCCCGACGGAAGCCTCTCCATCGAGGACAACTAAATACCGACCCATGAAACAGACACCGATTTTCGTAGCTCCCGTACTCGGCTCGACGCAGAGCAAGGTCAATAAGGAGCTCTTCGAGCAGAGCGTGGAGCGCTACGGCGAGGGCAAACACCTCGAGGCTTTCCACCTGCTCCTCGACCACCTGAATCCCGAGTTCCGGACCAAATACGGCAATGCCGACGGCACGGAGTTCAGCATCCCCCACGGCTCGATCCTGGTCAACATTCGGATCGGCGACGGACGGATGCGCATCAGCGCCGATTTCCTGGAAATCCCCGAGAAGGGCCGCGTAGCGATGCTGCGGCAGGTCGCCGACCTGAATATCAACCGCCTGATGCTGCCCCGCTTCCGCAAGGAGGGCGACCTGCTCAAAATGGAGTACGAATGCGCGATGGCCCAGAGCCACCCACACAAGCTCTATTTCGTGCTGCGCAACATCTGCCACGTCGGAGACCGCTACGATGACGAGTTCTGTTCGAAATTCGGGGCCAGGCGCACCTACGAACCCCGTATCACGCCCTATTCGGACGCCGAGACCGACCGCGTCTGCGAAGCTGTCCGGCAGGTTTGCCGCGAGACGCTCGACGCACTGGCCGAATACGCCGCCGAACGCCGCTACGGCTACGCCTGGAACGTGCTCGACACGGCGCTTTACAAGATCGCCTATTTCGCCCACCCGCAGGGGCAGCTGATGAACGAACTGGAAAAGGCCGTGGACGACATGGACAAGGAGCTGCCCGTGGCCGAACTGGTGGCCAAAGGCAAGGCGTTCCTCGAAAAGCTGCTCGCCGCGTCGCGCGAGGAGTTGGCCCAGGACCTCTATTTCGTCGACACGCTGATCTCGACCAAGCGCCGCTCGTCGCTCAACAACGTGCAGGAGAACATGAAGGATGTCTACAACGAGGCCACCGAGGCGATCCAGGCCGAGAATTACGAGCGCAGCGCCGTGCGCATCCTCTACAAGTTCTACGAGATGTATTTCTACAACGACGTGCAGGACGACCTGAACGCCCTCGTGTCGCGGGCGCTCGAGCGTTCGGCCGGAAAGCCGATGGAAGAGGCTTCGGAAATCCTCTACGATGCGCTGGACAACATCATGGAGGGCGAACTGGACGCGGAAGACGATGACGACGCGATGACGGGGCTGGCCGAAGCGATGACGGGAGCAATGGCCGGAGCGGCCGAACAGATGCAGCAGATGGCTTCGGCCATGGAGTCGCAGATAGCCGACATGCAGACAAAAATGCAGGAGGCGATGATGCGGGGCGACATGGCCGAGTACATGCGTCTGGCAACCGAATTCCAGCAGAAGATACTGGAACAGGCCATGGGCAAACAGGAGTAACGACACGTAAAGCGCAAGACAATGGAACAAAACAATATCTATCAGCTGGTATTCAAAGTAACCCACGCCGGAGGCTCGGGCAGCTGTTTCTACCTGAAAAATTACGACCTCTTCGTGACCAACTACCACGTCGTCGAAGGTTTCCGGACGGTCGCCGTACACGACAACGACCGCAACCCCTATCTGGGAAAGGTCGTGCTGGTCAATCCTGCGCTCGACATCGCCCTGCTCGCGGTCGACGGCGACTTCTCGTCGCTTCCCGAACTGCAGCTGGCCGGCGACGAATCGCTGGCCATCGGCGGCAAGGTCTATGTGGCGGGCTATCCCTACGGCATGCCGTTCACCGTTACCGAAGGTTCGGTGTCGTCGCCCAAGCAGCTCATCAGCGGCAAATACTACATCCAGACCGACGCCGCGGTGAACCCCGGCAACTCGGGCGGTCCGATGCTGAACGAACGCAACGAGGTGGTCGGCGTGACGGTCAGCAAATTCACGCAGGCCGACAACATGGGATTCGGCATCCGCGTCGAGAGCCTGCGCAAACTCCTGGAGTCGGTCGGCGAACTCGACCGCACGGTCTTCCAGGTGCAGTGCGGCAGCTGCGACGAACTGATCGCCGAAGAGGAGGAATTCTGCCCTTCGTGCGGGGACAAGCTGCCCGACGGGGTCTTCGACGAACACGATGCGTCGCCGCTCGCGGAGTTCGTGGAGAGCGCCATCGCACAGATGGGCATCAACCCCATCCTGGCCCGCGACGGCTACGACTCGTGGCTGTTCCACAAGGGCAGTTCGGAAATCCGCATCTTCGTCTACGACGGCGACTACCTCTTCTCGACCTCGCCGATCAACCTGCTGCCCAAGAAAGAGGTGGAGCCGGTGCTGGACTACATGCTGAGCGAGGATTTCGGTCCCTACAAGCTGGGCATCGAAGGCCGCCAGATCTACATTGCCTACCGCATCCACCTCTCGGACATCACCGCGGAGTCCGAGGAGACGATCCGGCAGAACATCGTCAACCTGGCATTCCGGGCCGACGAGATGGACAACATGATGGTCGAGCGTTTCGGCTGCGAATTCTCGGAGTACTCCAAGAGCGAGGCGTAAACCGACGGTAATGCGATGAAACATCTTTTCGGGCTGCTATTCGCACTGCTATTCACGATAAACGGCGCGGCGGCACAATCCGCCGACGCCGTTTTTTACATGGAGATGGACACGCTCGGCGGCGGCATCCGCGCCGGGCAGGAGTACGACCTCTACTACAAGAGCCGCATTCCGTTCGACTCGGTCTCGCCCCCGGCGTTCAACGAGCGGATCGAGGTGGTCAACGGCCCCCTGCCGTGGCGCGGGAGCAGCAGCACGTTCGAGAACGGCCGGAAGAGCTCCAGCTCCGGCGAAGGGTTCCGCTACCGGATACGTTTCGCCGGAGAAGGAATGGTCGAACTCCCCGCGGCCGGCATCAAAAAGGACGGCCGGGAGTACGTGACGCCCGATGCCGTCGTGCGGGTCCTGCCGGCGATCGGGGAACTGCGGGAAATCACGTGCCGGATAGGGCTGCGCCCGGAGAATCCCGGCCCGAAAGAAGATTTCTTCATCACGCTGACCTGCTCGGCCCGTCCCGACAACAAGGAACCGGCCATCGCGGCCCCGGGACTCCGATGCCGCCCGATCAGCAACGGATCACAGGTCCGCAACGGCGAGGCGCAGTACACGTTCACCTTTCTCGCCCAGGCGGAACGGGGCGGCGAATATGCGCTTCGGGCCGAGAACCTCTCGTTCGGAGCCAAGCCCTATCCGCTGGAACATACGCTGAAAATAGGCCGCATCCGCACCGGATGGATACGCGACTGCGGCCCCCTGCTGGCGATCGGCGCCGGACTGCTGCTCGAAATGCTGTTCCTGCGGCTGTTTTTCCGCCGGGAGCGCAAAGCGGATTTCGCCGCTTTCGTACTGCGTCACAAGCGCATTCCCCTGACTACGAGCTGGGCGTTGACCCACTACGGAATCCCGTTCTTCCTGGTGAATGTCCCGATGTTTTTCTGGATAGCCGTCATCCCCATGGGTCACCCGCCCGCCCCGATGAGCGGCGGCCTGAATCCGGAGTTCTGGATCGGCACACTCCCGCTGCTACCCGCCGCGCTTCTGATCCGGCGCCAGTACCGGAAACTCTTTTTCACCCCCGTTCGCACGGCACTCCCGCCCGCGGAACTCTACCCAGCGATCGAGCGGCTCTGCAAGGAACACGAATGGGCGCCCGACCACGCCGGAGAGGATTGTTTCGTGGGCCACACCCCGGGCGGAATGTTCTCGTGGGGCGAACAGTTGTTCGTCGTATTCGACAAAGGGCAGGTGTGGATCAACAGCGTCGGCAACATGGACAGGCGGCCTTCCGTCCTCCCGTCCCGCCGCAACAGCCGGAACAAACGCCTGATGCAGGAGGCGATCGAACGGGCACGCCCCTGACTTCCGGCAAAAAACACCGAAAAAGGACCCTGCGCAGGGTCCTTTTCAGCTTGTATTTCCGCCTCCCGGATCAATCCGGGGCCGAGACTAAATAGAGGGGCTGGCGCTGCTCAGATAGTCAAAATCCCCCCCCCCTCGCGGTTCTCCCGACCGGAGTCGAGGCCGATGGGATGGGCGAAGATGAAACGCGCACCGCCCGTATAGGTCGGGTCGACCCAGATGCGGCCCCCGACGATCATGGCGATCTGGCGGCAGATGGCCAGGCCCAGGCCCGTGCCTTTCTTCTTGTTGCCGTCGAGTTTCTCGAAACGGTTGAAGACCATCTCCTGCTTGTCGAGCGGGATGCCCGGACCGGTATCGGTCACCGAGAAGAGCACTTCGTTGTGCTCCTCGTCGACCACGACGCCCAGCGTGATGCTGCCCTCGGACGTGAATTTGCCGGCATTGGTCAGCAGGTTGATCAGGATTTGCGACAGGCGGTGGGCGTCGGTGGTGAGCATGAACGAATCGACAGCACATTCGAGACGCCCCTCGACGCCTTCCTGACGCGTATGGGCCGTGGTCATCAGCACGTGCTGGCAAAGCTGCACGATCTCCTCCGAGGCGTAATTGAACCGTATCTTGCCGCATTCGAGCGACGAAATGTCGAGGATGTCGTTCAGCAGCGTCAACAGCATCTCGGAGTTGTTCACCACGATGGCGCAGTACTCGGCGCGCTCCTCCTGCGACAGTTCCTCGCTCTGCATGAGCGACGAGAAGCCCACGATGGCGTTGAGCGGCGTGCGGATTTCGTGGCTCATGTTGGCCAGGAACGCCGATTTGAGCATGTCCGATTCCTCGGCCCTCTCGCGGGCGACGACCAGCTGTTCCTCGCGCTCCTCGAGCGTCCGTTTGAGCCGCTGCACACGCAGCAGCAGCCACGTCACGAACAGCAGCAGCACGACCAGCAGCAGGATGCCCAGCACGAGCAGTTCGATGTAATGGGAGTATTTCGAGAGCTTGGTAGCTATCGCATCCTCCACGACACTGCCTTTCGGAAGGGCGTATTCAGCAATCTTCCAATCCTTCAGCTTGCGCGAATCGAAGAGGTAGATATTCTTGCTGGTATGGAAACGCACATCGTCGATCTTGCCCGTATCGTAGTACTTTTTGATCTGGGCGGCGATCAGCGGGGCGCCGTTCTCGTACTCGGGGACATAACCGCCTATGGCCACGTCGCCGATGCTCGTGCGGGTGATCGAGAAGACCGGGATGCGGGGGTTGCTCTGGACCAGGTCGTTCAGCGAACGCTGCATGAAATACTCCCCGTCGCTGCCCACGCGCCACGTGCCGAGCATCACGGCCGAACGGGGAGGCAGCGAAGCGTACGTCTCGTGCACCGCCTCGTCGCCCTCGCGGCTGTCCACGAGAACCAGGTTCAGGTCGGGATAGTTCTTCCACTCCTCGCGCACGAGGGCCTGCAGCGAAATGCCGCCGTAGGTGTTGTCCGTGATGAGGGCGATGTTCTCCACCTGGGGATACAGCGAGCGGATTAGTTCAACATTTCGGCGGATATTGTAACGGTTGAGCATGCCTCCCACCGCTTTCAGGCTGTCGGTCATGCCCTGATATTCGACCGAACGGGGCTTCCACGTCTGCAACGAATCGGGCGGCGGCGGAAGCATCACGCCGTTCGAACTGGCGAAACCGCTGAAACACATGACCCCTTCGGGAATACGGCCCAGCGACACGAACGAGGCCCACGCCTCCTGTCCCAACAGCACGATGGCCCGCAGCGAGCGATTCTCGTAACGGGTTATCATATTGTCGATCAACGACATCCACAACGCGGCATCGGCGATACCCTTGCTTTCGAGCGTCTCGATATAGATGTCGCACGGGATGCCCGAAGCCAGGATTTGCTGTTCGAATTCGGTGATGAAACTCGCCATGCGGCGCGTGTCGGGGTTATACGACGAGATGATCAGGATGCTTTCGCGCTCCGGTGTCTCCTGAGAATGAACGAACAAGGGCGCCAACAGCATGCAGAAGCACAGCAGCACCCAACCCGGTTTTATCACGTTGTTTCGGTTCATAAATTCATTTTTACCTCCCGGCGAAAAGACCCGTTTCCGGAGTTCACGCCCGAAGGGACCGTCCGGAAGATTATCATATCCGGCCTTTATCAACCGCTATGAAGCAGGGAGATCGGTACAAAAATATCAAAAAAATTCGAAAATAACCCTACCGGCGGCAAAAAACCGCCGATATAGACCGTTTTTGTAAGTCAATCGATTCGAAATTGTTAATAATCCAATTATTTTACCTATATTTGTGAAATTAAAAAGCGACGGGATAACCGCTTTTCAATTTTTTACCACATTTACAATTTACACCCGCACGGGAGCGGACACATTTTTTCCATGAGCAAGAAATCGATACTGATCGTCGACGACAAAGAGCAGATCGCCAAAATCCTGTATGCCTATCTCCACGGGGACTACGACTGCATGTACAAGCAAAACCCGGTCGAAGCACTCGCATGGATGCAGAAAGGCAATGTCCCCGATCTGATCATTTCGGACATCCGCATGCCCGAAATGCGCGGCGACGAATTCCTGAACCATCTCAAACACAACGAACTGTTCCGCGGAATACCCGTCGTGATGCTCTCCAGCGAGGACAGCACCACCGAGCGCATCCGCCTGCTGGAAGAAGGAGCCGAGGATTATATCGTCAAACCCTTCAATCCGATGGAACTCAAAATACGCATCAAAAAGATTCTGGATTGAAATACCCGGTCATCTATATCAAAGGCAGAGGCGGCCGCACGGCCCGTTTCGCCGAACTTACCGGCGGAAAAATGCGCATCGTCGCTGACATCAGGTCTGCGGCGCAAGCCCTGACGGCCCTGCGCGCCGACCATGCCGTCGTCCTCTACGAACAGCGCGACACCGAGACCGACAGCGGCAACATCCGTTTCCTGCGGTCGCGGTTTCCCGGGACGGGAATCATCCTGATCGCCTCGGCGCCGCTCGAGGACGCACAGCGACGCAGTTACCTGAGCGCCGGGGTCAACAGCGCCGTGACGGGCGACATCACCGCCGAGGATTTCCTCCGCACGGTGCAGTTCATCACCGACTACTCCTTCTCGCACAAGCCGGCGACAGGGAAGGGCGGAGAGATGAAGATGTTCCGCATGCCGCTCTGGAAACGCACGTTCGACATCGTGGCGTCGCTCGGGGCGATCGTCGTGCTCTCGCCGCTGCTGATCGTCGTGGCCGTCGCCGTGAAACTCGACAGTCCGGGACCGGTGATCTACAAATCGAAGCGCGTGGGGAGCAACTACCGGGTCTTCGACTTCCTGAAATTCCGCTCGATGCGCAGCGACGCCGACCGCCGGCTCAAAGAGCTCAGCGACCTGAACCAGTATGCCGCCGAGGAGGAACCCGACGCCGACGCCGCCAAGATATCGCTCGACGAGGACGAGATGAAGAAACTGCTCGACGACATGGAGAGCGGCATGCTGTTCGCCGATGATTTCGCCATCCCCGAGGAGGAACACCACCAAATCGTGGAGACCGAGCAGGAAAATGCCTTCGTGAAGATCGAGAACGACCCGCGCATCACGCGGCTGGGGCGTTTCCTGCGCAAATACAGCATCGACGAGCTGCCGCAGCTGTTCAACATCCTGCGCGGCGACATGTCGGTGGTGGGCAACCGCCCGCTGCCGCTCTACGAGGCCGAGCGCCTGACCAGCGACGAGTATATCGAACGCTTCATGTGCCCCTCGGGCCTCACGGGACTGTGGCAGGTCGAAAAACGCGGACACGCCGGCAAGCTCTCGCCCGAGCAGCGCAAGCAGCTCGACATCCGCTACGCCCGGGAGATGTCCCCGTGGCTCGACCTGAAGATCATTTTACGGACGTTTACGGCGTTCATCCAGAAAGAAAATGTTTAGACTATGAAAAAAATCCTGCTCATCCCCGTCCTGCTGACCCTCCCGGCCCTGCTCCGGGCCCAGGCTCCGGCTTCGCAGGCCGCCGACAGCCTCCCGGCAGCAACGCCCCGTACGAACTATACCGACCTGGCGCGCACGTCGGCCGAGACCTATATCAACCTCCACCTGCCGCCGCTGTACGTCCTGCTGGAAAACGCCCGCGAGCGGTCGCCGCAGGTCAACATGTTCGCCTCGACCAAGGAACAGGAGGAGCGCGAGATCAAAACCCTGCGCCGCTCGTGGCTCAAAAACATCAAACTCAACGCCCAGTACAGCTACGGCTCGACGGACGTCAACAGCCAGATATACCAGGACATAAACCTCCCGATCATCCAGAACGTCACGGGAACCTCCCAGGCGTGGTGGACCGTCGGGGCGGGCATCTCGCTGCCGCTCGACGAGATTTTCAACCGCCGCAACCGCATCAAACAGCAGCGCAAGCGGCTCGAAAGCATCGAGTACGAGATGAACAGCTGGTATGACGAAATCTGCCTGAAGATCATCGAAGCCTACACCTCGGCCGTCGAGAACCTCTCGCTGCTGGAATCCTCGGCCCGGTCGATGGTGGCCGCCAAAGCCCAGTACACCGCCGCCGAATCGGACTTCGTGAACGGCAAGATCGATGCCCAGACGCTCAGCCGCCAGAAAAGCATCGAGAGTTCGGCCGTCAGGGAGTACGAACAGACCCGCTCGCTGCTCAACAAGGCCCTGCTTCAACTGGAGGTGCTCTCGAAGACCCCGATCATCAGTCAGCCGACCAACCCCACCCGTTAAACCGCCGCGCTTATGACAACATACATTGCTTATATTCTGAAATTCCTCTTCCGCATCAAGTGGTGGCTGATTATATGCCCGGTGCTGGTCGCATTGCTGGTCTACTTTTACATGGGGCGTCAGTCCCGTTACTACCGCTCGACCACGACCATCTATACGGGCATCGTGTCGGGCTACGACCTCGAAAACGGCGAGGGATCGCGTCAGGACTGGAACATCATCAACAATGCGATGGACAACCTGATCAACATCATCAAGTCGCAGTCGACGCTGCACAACGTTTCGCTGCGCCTCTACGCCCGGAACATGGTGCACGGCAACCCGGACGAGGACAACAACTACATCTACGCCCGCAACTACCGCAGCGAAGTGGCCCACACGCCCCAGGAGGTGCTCGACCTGATCGACCGCACGAGCGAGGACAAGACCTTCCGCAAACTCCTCGACTACGAGGTCGCCGAACACGGCAACCACGTCTACGGACTGTTCCACTGGACCCACCGCTATTACAGCTACCAGGCGTTGAGCCGCATCGAGGTCCGGCGCATCGCCAACAGCGACATGCTCGAGATTAGCTACGAGAACGACGACCCCGGGGTGGTCTACAACACGCTGGAACTGCTCAACGACGAGTTTGTCGAGCAGTACAAGGAGCTGCGTTTCGGCGAGACCAACGACGTCATCCGCTTCTTCGAGCAGGAGTTGGCCCGCGTGGGCCACGAACTGCGCGAGCAGGAGGATTCGCTGCGCGATTACAGCGTCGAGAACCTCATCATCAACTACGACGAGCAGACCAAACACATCGCCATCCTCTCGCGCGACTTCGAGCTGCGCTACGAGGAGACGCGGCTGAACCTCAACAGTTCGGAGTCGCTGCGCCGGAAGATCGAGGCGCAGCTCGAGGAGCTGCAGATCTTCCGCAACAACGCCGCATTCGTCGAGCAGCTGCACAAGATCGGCGACCTTCAGGCCCAGATCACGGCGGCCGAGGCGTTCATTCCCGATCCCGCATCGGGCCGGCAGCCCGTCCGACAGCCCGTCGACGTGAGCCGGCTGCAGGTGCAGATGAACCGCGAGACCGACAGCCTGCGCAGCCTCACCTCGGCCATCGCCAGCCAGCAGTACACCAAGGAGGGCATCGCCACGGGGGCACTCATCCAGCAATGGCTCGACGCCGTGCTGCTCTCGACCAAGTCGCAGGCGGAAATGAAGGTCGTGAACGAGTGGAAAAAGTCGCTCGACGACCGCTACGTGCAGTATGCACCGGTCGGCTCGACGCTCAAACGCAAGAACCGCCTGATCAGTTTCACCGAACAGTCGTACCTCGCGATGCTGCAGGCCCTCAACACGGCGCGCCTGCGGCAGAAGAACCTGCAGATGACCTCGGCGACGCTCAAAATCATCAACCCGCCCGTGCTGCCCATCTCGGCCGAACCGACCAAACGCAAGATGATGGTCGCCGCGGCGTTCTTCGTCACGGCCGTCTTCATCCTCGGTTTCTTCATCCTGCTCGAACTGCTCGACCGCACGCTGCGCGACAAAATCCGCGCGGAACGCATCACCGGAGGCAAGGTCATCGGAGCCTTCCCGGGCCCGGGACGTTTCGGCGAACGGCGCTTCGCCCGGCAGTACCGCGAGATCGCCTCGCGGTTCATGGGCAATGCCGTGCTCAACTATTTCGATCCCCGGGAGCGGCCCAATGTGCTGAACCTCCTCTCCACGGAACGGGGCGACGGCAAGTCGACGCTCGCCGGGCACCTGGCGGCCTATCTGCGCGAAACGGGCATGAAGGTCCGCATCGCGTCGTGGAACAAGGATTTCGATTCCCACCAGAAGGAGTTCCTGCTCGCCTCACGGCTGGAGGAGTTCGTACACGACGCCGAAGGTGAAACGCCGCTGTCCGAAGCCGACGTGGTGATCGTGGAATACCCGCCGCTGGACGACAGCGCCATCCCGAAGGAGCTGCTGCAAAACGCCGGACTCAACATCATGGTCGCCCCGGCCAACCGCACCTGGAAGGAGACCGACCAACTGCTCTACGAAAAGAGCGTCGAGATGGCCGGCGAAACGCCTACGGCACTGTTCCTCAACTGCGCCGGCCGCGACGTGGTACAGACCTTCACGGGTTTGCTCCCGCCCTACACACGCCTGCGCAAGCTGGGTTACCAGATCAGTCAGTTCGGCTTCACGGCGGTCAAATGATCCGCCCCGAATATCCGTAATCCGATGCAGCTTACCGGCAACATAACCGCTCCGCTGAGCATTTCGCGCGCACTCGTAGGACTGGTGCTCGCCGGAGGCGTGGCGGCCATCGCCTACGCCTTCATCCGCTTCGGGCTGCCGGCGGGGGCCGCGATCGCCCTGCTGCCCGCAGGGCTCTGCATCCTGTGGCTGTCGATGCGCAACCCGGCGTTCTCGATGCTCGGGATGCTGGTCCTCAACTACTTCATCATGTATCTCGGCCGCGAATTCCTCCACGGGGCGCCGGTCGGCGTGATCCTCGATGCCGCGCTGTTCTTCAACCTGGCGATGCTCATCCTGCAGGCCCTCGTGCACCGGGTCGAATGGCGGCGCGCCGGAACGGGACTGACCCTCGCCGCCGCGATCTGGATGATCTACTGCGTGCTGGAGCTTTTCAACCCCCAGAGCGTCTCGCTCAAGGGGTGGACCATGACCATCCGTTCGCTGGCGTTCTATTTCTTTCTGATCGTGGTGCTCACGCAGCTCACGATGGCCCGCTACAAGTACCTGAAACAAATGCTGGCCGTGTGGTCGGTGCTGACGCTGATCGCCGTCGGGAAAGCCCTCGCCCAGAAATACCTCGGGTTCAACGCCGCGGAGAACTACTGGCTCTTCGTCGAAGGAGGCGCCACGACCCATATCATCTACACCGGAGTCCGCTACTTTTCGCTGTACAGCGACGCCGCGAACTTCGGCGCCGGCATGGGGCTGGCGATGGTGGTCTTCTCGATCTCGGCGCTCTATTACCGCAATCCGTGGATGAAAGCCTACATGCTGGCGGTGGCCGCGGCGGCCTGCTACGGCATGCTGATTTCCGGCACGCGCAGCGCGCTGGCCGTACCGTTTGCGGGATACGCCGTCTTCGTGATGCTGTCGCGGAATTTCCGGATGGTCGTGGCGGGCGTATTCCTGATCATCATGGCCTTCTGTTTCCTGAAATTCACGACCATCGGCCAGGGCAACCCCATCATCCGGCGCGCCCGGAGCGCCTTCAACACCCAGGACGCCTCGTTCCAGGTGCGTCTGGACAACCAGGCCCGGCTGCGCGAACTGATGCGCGGCAAACCTTTCGGCGCAGGACTGGGCCACGGAGGCGGCAAGGCGAAGGTCTTCGCCCCCGATGCGCCGCTGTCGCAGGTCCCGACCGACTCGTGGTTCGTGATGATCTGGGTCGAGACGGGCATCGTGGGACTGCTGCTGCACATCGGCATCCTGCTTTACGTGCTCGGAAAGGGCGCCTGGCTGGTCTTCTTCAGGCTCCGGAACACCCAGCTCAAAGGATTCGTCGCGGCGTTGACGGCCGGCATTGCGGGTGTCGTGGTGATGGCCTACGCCAACGAAGTGTTCGGCCAGATCCCCACGGGCGCCATTATCTATATGAGCATGGCCTTCATCTTCCTCTCGCCGCGTTTCGACAAAGAGCTGGCGGAGGCCGAGGAGGCGAAACACACGATCCCGGCCAAAAACCTGCTCGCCGGCAAAACGACAACGCCATGAAACCGCGCATCTCGGTCATATCGGTCAATTACAACGGCTTCGCAGTCACCGCGGCGATGATCGACTCGCTGCGGCGCCACGTCACGACGCCGATGGAAATCATCGTCGTGGACAACGGTTCGGAGCGGGACGAGGCGGCGATACTGCTGGAACGCTACCCCGACATCACGGTCCTGCGCAGCGCTGAAAACCTCGGCTTTGCCGGGGGCAACAACCTCGGCATCCGGGCCGCGACGGGCGACTGCCTGCTGCTGCTCAACAACGACACGGAGGTCGCGGACGACACGCTGCACCACCTCTGCGACACGCTCGACGCGGATCCCGCGATCGGGGCGGTCTGTCCCAAAATCCGTTTCCAGGAGCCTCCGCAGGCGATCCAGTTCGCGGGATACACGCCCCTGACGCGCATCACCCTGCGCAACGCGCTCATCGGATTCGGCGAACCGGACAGCGGGCGGTTCGACACCCCGCACGACACGCCCTATGCCCACGGTGCGGCGATGATGGTGCGGCGCGAGGCCATCGAACGGGCGGGAATGATGCCCGAGGAGTACTTCCTCTATTACGAGGAGCTGGACTGGTCGGTGCGCATCCGCGAGGCGGGTTACCGCATCGCCTACGACCCGCGGGCCACGGTCTTCCACAAGGAGAGCGCCACCACGGGCCGCCAGAGTCCGCTGCGAAGCTATTACCTCACGCGCAACCGCCTGCTGTTCGCCCGCCGCAACCGCCGCGGGACGGCGCGGAGGCTCTCGGTCGCTTACCAGTTGGGAGTGGCGCTTCCCAAAAGCGTCCTCACGTCGCTGCTGCACAACCGCAGGGATTTGGCGGCGGCCGTCCTGCGCGGCGCACGGGACTTTCTGAGACATAAAACAGGAAAAGAATGATAGTGAACATCATAGACTGGATCTTCGTCATCGCGCTGCTGCTCCCGGTGCTCTATCTTTTCGTCTTCGCGGCATTCTCGATGCAGCGGCGGCGGGAGAAATATCCCCCGGCCCGGAAACAGCGTCGTTTCGTGACGCTGATCCCCGCCTACAAAGCCGATGCGGTCGTCGTCCGCACGGCGCAGGCGGCGCTGGCACAGGAGTATCCCGCCGAACTGCACCGCGTGGCGGTGATCGCCGACCAACTGCAACCCGCAACGCTCGGGGAGCTGCGCAAACTGCCCCTGACGATGATCGAGGTGACATTCGAGAACAGTTCGAAAGCCAAAGCCCTGACCGCCGCCGTCGAGGAACTGGGGCCCGATGCGGCCGATGCGGTGGCAATCCTCGATGCCGACAACCTCGTGGGCGGGGAGTTCATCGCCCGTCTCAACGAAGTCTTCGATGCGGGTGTGGAGGCCGTGCAGGCCCACCGCACGGCCAAGAACCGCGACACGGACACCGCGGTGCTCGACGCCGCGGGCGAGGAGATCAACAACTCGATCTTCCGCCGCGGACACGTGGCGCTGGGGTTCTCCTCGGCGTTGATCGGCTCGGGCATGGCATTCCGCTACGACTGGTTCTACGCCAACATCCGCCGATGCGTCACCGCAGGCGAGGACAAGGAGCTCGAAGCGCTGCTCCTGCGGGAACGCATCTACATCGACTACCTGGACGACGTGGAGGTGCTCGACGAGAAAGTGCAGGGCGAAGCGGCCTACTACAACCAGCGGCGGCGGTGGATCGCGGCGCAGTTCTACGCCCTCGGCTCGGCGGTGAAAAACCTTCCCGGAGCCCTCTTTTCGGGGAATTTCGACTACTGCGACAAGCTGCTGCAATGGTGTCTGCCTCCGCGGATGCTGCTCATCGGCCTCGTACCGCTGTGGGCCGTCGTGATGACCTTCCTCGACCCGTGGGGTTCCGTAAAATGGTGGACCGCCCTCGTGCTGATGCTCTTCGCGCTGGCCATGGCCCTGCCCGACACGCAGGCCGACGCCAAGCTGGGCCGCGCCCTGCGCCGCGTTCCGGCGCTGGTGCTGCTCACGGCCGCCAACCTCTTCCGTCTCGGCGGAACCAAGGACAAGTTCATCCACACCCAACACACCGGAGCGGCCGACTCCGCACCGGATAAAACAGACCCGAACGCATGAAAATAGCCATCGAGGCGCAGCGCATCTTCCGCCCCAACAAACACGGCATGGATTTCGTGGCGCTCGAAACCATCCGCTGCCTGCAACGGCTCGACACCGAAAACGAATATTTCGTCTTCGTGGGCGACGGTCCCGACCGCTGCCTCGAGGAGACGCCCAACGTGCACATCGTCACGCTGCGCTGCCCGTCGTACCCGCTGTGGGAGCAGTGGGCCCTGCCGCGGGCCGTGGCGCGCGTGAAGCCCGACCTTTTGCACTGCACGAGCAACACCGCCCCGGTGTGGGGATCGACGCCGCTGGTGGTGACGCTTCACGACATCATCTTCCTCGAAAAGCAGGCCGGGCGCAACTCGTCGCTCTACCAGTCATTGGGACGGCAGTACCGCCGTCTGGTGGTGCCGCGCATCCTGCCCAAATGCCGCAGGATCATCACCGTATCGCAGTTCGAATGCGACCGCATCCGCACGGCCCTCGGCCTCGATCCCGAACGGATCATGGCCATCCACAACGGCTACAACCCCCGGTTCCGGCCGATGGACGACACCGCGGAGGTCACGAAACGCTACCTCCCCGACGCGGAATACCTCTTCTTCCTGGGCAACACCGACCCCAAGAAGAACACCCCGGGAACACTGCGCGCCTATGCCGAATACGTGCGCCGCTCGGAACATCCGCTGCCGCTGCTGGTCGCGGACCTCACGGTGCAGGCCGCGGAATCCATTTTACAGCAGATCGGCCAGCCGGAACTGACGGAGCGTCTCCGCCTGCCGGGTTACATCCCCAACGGCGACCTCCCGGCCGTCTACAACGGTGCCTCGGCATTCCTCTACACCTCGCTGCGCGAGAGTTTCGGCATTCCCCTGCTCGAGGCGATGGCCTGCGGCACGCCCGTCGTGACGTCGAACACCTCGGCCATTCCCGAGATCGCGGGCCCGGGGGCCATCCTCGTCGACCCGACCTCGCCGCAAGCCATTGCCGACGCCCTCCTGCGGCTCGAAACCGACGACGCCTGCCGAGCGGAAACAATCGCCTACGGACTGGAACGGGTGAAGCTCTTCTCGTGGGAGCAGACGGCCCGGAAACTGCTGGCGCTCTACCGCGAACTGGGTCCCATAAACTCAAACACAACCGAACGATGATCGAAAAGATAAAACAAAATCCCCGCCTGCGGCGTCTGGCGCTGTGGCTGCTCACCCCGTCCAAACGGCCCCGGCCGCGTTGGTGGCTGCGGCTGCTGCGCCCGCTGCTGCACCCTGCGGGAAAAGGTTCCAAGATATGTTCTCATGCCCGGGCGGACATCTTCCCCTGGCACCGCTTCGTGCTGGAACGGGATGCCCAGATCGAAGATTTCGCCGTGGTCAACAACGGCGCCGGCGACGTCCGGATCGGCGAGGGCTCGCGCGTGGGCGTGGGTTCGGTGGTGGTCGGGCCGGTCGATATCGGCCGTTACGTCTTCCTGGGACAGCACGTCTCCGTGCAGGGGCTCATCCACGGTTACGAGGACGTGACGCAGGACCCCAACCTCCAGCCGTTGATGCTGCGGCCCGTGAAGGTGGGCGACTACACCCACCTGGGGACCAACTCGACGATCATGGCCGGCGTCACCATCGGCGAACGGTGTCAGATCGGCGCCGGATCGGTCGTCACCAAGGACATACCGCCCTATACCGTGGCCGTGGGCAATCCCGCGCGCGCGGTGAAACGTTACGATTTCGAAAAAAAGGAGTGGGTACGGGTTTGAAATGAAGGTACTGATCGTTTATAAATCTTCGGGACTCAGCGACAACCCCTTCGCCCGGCTGCTCGCCGAGGGCATCCGTGCCTGCGGCTTCGAGGTCGTCTGCTCGGCCGACGAGTTCTGGAACAACGCCGCGGCATACGACCTGGTCCACTTCCAGTGGCCCGAGGAGCTGTTCGGCTGGAGCTACCCCTCGCCGGGACAGGTCGCGGAACTGGGCGAACGGCTCCGCATGCTCCGCGAGCGGGGAATCCCGATCGTCTACACCCGCCACAACACCCTGCCCCACAAAGGCGACCACCGGGTTTGCGAAGCCTACCGGCTGATCGGGGAGTATGCCGACGCGGTGGTCCACCTGGGCGGTTACAGCCTCCGGCAATTCCGGGCGAAATACCCCGATTCGCGGCAAATTCACGTCGTGATTCCGCACCACATTTACGAGGGCATTTATGGTCCCGACATCACCCGCGGGGAAGCCCGGCAAAGGCTCGGCATCCCGGCCGACAACTTCGTCGTGCTGGCTTTCGGAGCGTTCCGCCACGATTTCGAGCGGAAGCTGACATGGAGGGCGTTCCGCCGCCTGCGCGTTCCGCGAAAATTCCTGCTGGCGCCCCGCCTGTGGCCCCACACCCTCAACGGATCGCACCGACGGGGGCTGAAACGCTTCGCCACCCGGCTGCTTTACTACGGGGCGCACGCCGCCGAAAGGCTGTTCCGCAGCCGCATCACCTCGGCCGAGGGGCTGATCCCCGACGCCGACCTGCCGGCCTACTTCACGGCCGCCGACGTGGTCTTCATCCAGCGCACCGACATCCTCAACTCGGGGAACGTCCCGCAGGCTTTCGCCTTCGGCCGCGTGGTCGCAGGCCCCGCAGCAGGCAATATCGGCGAAATGCTGACGGCCACCGGAAACCCGGTCTTCGACGCCGCGGACCCCGCATCGGTGGACCGCGCGCTGGCCGAAGCGGTCCGGCTCACCGCCGCAGGGCACGGCGAACGGAACCGCGAATACGCCCTCGAACACCTCCGCCTGCCGCAGATCGCCGCGGCATACGGACAACTTTACACCCGATTGCATGACGCAGAACGACGATAAACAACCCCGGTCCGTAGGGCGCGAATTAGCCTCGGGAGTCTTCTACACCTCGGTCGCCAAATACGCCGGCGTCGTGGTGACGATCCTCGTGACGGCGGTGCTCTCGCGCCTGTTCACCCCCGAAGAGTTCGGCGTGGTGAACATCGCCACGGTCATCATCGCCTTCTTCGCCATCTTCAGCGACCTGGGCATCGGCCCCGCGGTGATCCAGCACCGCGACCTCTCGCGCCGCGACCTGAGCAGCATCTTCTCGCTCACGATCTGGTCCGCAGCGGTCATCGCCCTGCTTTTCTTCGCCGCCTCGGGGCTGATCGCCTCGTTCTACGACGGTTCGGCGGAACTGCGCGACATCTGCCGCATCCTCTCGCTGAACCTCCTCTTCGCCACGGCGAACATCGTCCCCAATTCGCTGGTGATGAAAGACAAACGCTTTCGGTTCGCCGCCGTGCGCTCGCTCGCCGTGCAGATAGTCGGAGGAGCCGCGGGCATCATCGCCGCCTATGCCGGAGCAGGCATCTACGCCCTGACGATCAACCCGGTCTTCTCGAGCGTGATGCTCTTTGCGATCAACTACCGCGAATATCCCGTCCGCCTGCGGATGAAGCCCGCGCGCGAAGCCCTCTCGAAAGTCTTCTCGTTCTCGGCTTACCAGTTCTCGTTCCAACTGCTGAACTTTTTCAGCCGCAACCTCGACAAACTGCTGATGGGGCGTTACATGAGCCTTTCGGATCTGGGCTACTACGACAAATCGTACCGCCTGATGATGATGCCGCTGCAAAACATCGCCTTCGTCATCTCGCCGGTCATGCACCCCGTCTTCGCGCAGATGCAGCACGACATAAAGAAATTGGGGGAAGCGTATCTGAAAGTAATCCGCCTGCTGGCCTTTATCGGCCTGCCGCTGTCGGCCGTGCTGTGGTTCACGGCCAAGGAGCTGGTGCTCATCATCTTCGGCGACCAGTGGATGCCCTCGGTGCCTGCGTTCCGCATCCTGGCCCTCTCGGTCGGCATCCAGATCGTGATGTCCACCTCGGGGTCGATCTTCCAGGCCGCCAACGCCACGCGGATGCTCTTTATCTGCGGACTCTTCTCGGCGACGCTCAACGTCGCGGCCATCTCGACGGGCATCTTCGCCTTCGGGACGCTCGAAGCCGTGGCATGGGCCATCTGCATCTCGTTCGCCGTCAACTTCGTGCAGTGTTACCATGCGCTGTTCTGTCTCACCCTGCGGATGAAATGGGGCCCTTTCTGGCGAAGCCTCCTGCAACCGCTGCTGCTCACGGCAATTCTCTCGCCGGCGCTGGCCGGCATCGCGCGGCTGCTTCCCGAAACGACGCCGCACCTGCCGTCGCTGGCGGCGAAATGCGCCGTCGCCCTCGTCATCTGGCTGGGATACATCCAGTTGAGCGGAGCGTACAACCTCAAAGAACTCGCCGCACGCCTGCGGCCCGGAAAATAGAGTGCCATGAAGGGATTGTTCATCGTATTCCACGGATTCTCGGCCCACAGCGGCATCTCGAAGAAGATCTTCGCCCAGTGCGAAGCCCTCCGGCGCAACGGCGCGGACATTGCGCTGTGTCACCTGGAGATCGACGCCGACGGCACGCAGCGACGCATGGCGGGCGACGCCGTGATCCGCACGTTCGGGAGCGGGTTCCGCGCCAAGCTGCTCAAACGGATCTCCTACGCCGACATCACCGGCTACATCCGCCGCGAAGGGGTCCGGTTCCTCTACATCCGCCACGACCTGAACGCCAATCCGCTGCTGGTCGGCTGGCTGCGCCGCGTGCGCCGGCTCGGGGTGCGCATCGCGCTCGAAATCCCCACCTACCCCTACGACGCGGAGTTCCGCGAGGCCGGAAGGAAAGAGAAAATCCAGCTGCAGGTCGACCGGATGTTCCGCCGCAGCCTGGCCCGGCAGGTCGACCGCATCGTCACCTTTTCCGACGACGAAGAGATTTTCGGGCAGAAGACCGTCCGCATCTCCAACGGCATCGACTTCGGCACGATACCCCTCAAAACCGAGGTGCACGCCATCGCCCGCGAGGTGCGGCTGCTGGCTTTGGCCAACATCCACCCGTGGCACGGCTTCGACCGCGTGATCGAGGGGCTGAAAGCCTATTACGCCGCGCCGCACGACCGCATCGTGAAACTGCACATCGTGGGCGACGGCATGCCCGGCCTGATCGACGGTTACGCCCGCAGCATCGCGGCATACGGTCTCGGCGAATACGTCGAAATCACGGGACCCCGTTCGGGCGCGGCGCTCGACGCCGAATTCGCATGGTGCGACATGGGCGTGGCGAGCCTCGCCCGCCACCGCAACGGCATCGAGAGCCTCAAAAGCCTCAAAAACCGCGAATATGCCGCGCGGGGCATTCCGTTCGTCTACTCCGAGCGGGACAGCGACTTCGACGCGATGCCCTATGTCCTGAAAGCCCCCGCCGACGACTCGCCGCTCGACATCGCGGCCCTCGCCGGCTGGCTCGACGCCGCGGACCGCACCCCGGAGCACATCCGCAAAACGATCGAAGGCTCGCTCTCGTGGGAGCGGCAGATGCAAAAGGTAATGACCGAAATGAAAACCCTGACACCATGATTCCCAAGCAAATCCACCTCTGCTGGCTGAGCGGAGACCCCTATCCGGCCAAAATCGAGAAGTGTCTCGCAAGCTGGCAAAAGCACCTGCCCGACTACGAGGTCGTGCTCTGGGACACGAAACGCTTCGACTTGGAATCCTCCCCCTGGGTGAAGCAGGCTTTCGAGGCGAAGAAATACGCCTTCGCGGCCGACTACATCCGTTTCTACGCCCTCTACAACTACGGGGGCATCTACCTCGACTCGGACGTCGAGGTGCTCCGGAGTTTCGACCCGCTGCTCGGCCTGCCCTACTTCGCGGGGGCCGAGACCGCCGGGACCATCGAAGCCGCCGTGCTGGGCGCCGAGAAAGGATGCGACTGGGTGAAACAATGCCTCGACTACTACGAAGGGCGCCGGTTCGTCCGCGAGGACGGCTCGTACGATATCCGGATGCTCCCGGAGATCATGCAGGAGCAGATCCCGAAGCTGAAACCCATCGTGAAGGTGGAGGGAGGGCTCGAAGCCCTGAAGCGCAAGGACCTCGACGAGGCGGTCTGCATCCTGCCGCGGGAGTACTTCTCGCCCAAGGTCTTCGACTCGCGCAAAGTGGAGCTCACGCCCGACACCTACGCCATCCACCACTACCAGAACTCGTGGTTCTCGCCCAAGGCCTTCGCCTACTACCGGGTCCGGACCTTTTTCGTCAACCTCTTCGGATACCGCTTCGTCCGCAGCGTCGAACGGCTCATCCGCCGCAAATAACCCGAAATCCATGACTGTCACAGCTATCCTTTTCTGGGCCTGCGTCCTGTTGGTCGTCTACACCTACGTCGGATACGGCCTCCTGCTGGCCGCGCTGGTGAAGCTCCGCGAAGCCCTGTACCCCGCCAAGCGGCATCCCGTCCCGGCCGAAACGGCCGAAGCGACGCTGCTGATCGCCGCCTGGAACGAGCAGGAGATCGTGGCGGAGAAGATGGAAAACTGCCGGGCGCTGAACTACCCCGCCGGGAAACTCCGCATCGCCTGGGTGACCGACGGTTCGACCGACCGCACGCCCGAACTGCTGGCGGCATATCCCGAAGTCACGGTGCTTCACGACGCCCGGCGCGGCGGCAAGACCGCGGCCCTGAACCGGGCGCTGGAACATATCCACACCCCGATCGTGATCTTCACCGACGCCAACACGATGCTCAACCCCGAAGCCGTGGAGGAGATCGTGCGCTGTTTCGACGACCCCAAGGTCGGATGTGTCGCGGGCGAAAAGCGCGTGGCCGCCGCGGAGGGCTCGGGAGCCGCCGCGACCGAAGGGGCCTACTGGAAATACGAATCGAAACTCAAAGAGCTCGACTACCGCCTCCACTCGGCCGTGGGAGCCGCCGGAGAGCTGTTCGCCGTGCGGCGCGAACTGTGGCGGACAATGCCCGAAGATACGCTGCTCGACGATTTCGTCTGTTCGATGCTCATCGCCGCCGACGGCCACAAGATCGCCTACTGCAAGGAGGCATACGCCCTGGAGACCCCCTCGGCCGACATGACCGAGGAGGGCAAACGCAAACGCCGCATTGCGGCAGGCGGGCTGCAGTCGGTATGGCGTCTACGCAAATTATTAAATCCCTTCCGCTACGGCGTGCTGTGGTTCCAGTATGTCTCGCACCGCGTACTGCGGTGGACCGTCACTCCCGTCGCGCTTGCGGCGCTCGTGCCGCTCAACATCGCCCTGTTATGGTCGGGCCATCCGCAGCTCTACGCCGTGATACTGGCCCTGCAGGCGCTCTTCTACCTCACGGCCGCCGCCGGATGGATACGCGAACGCCGCGGCCGGCAGGGAGGCTTGCTCTCGGTGCCCTACTACTTCCTTTTCATGAACCTCAACGTCTTCCGCGGGGCCTGGTACCTGGCGACCCACCGGGGCCGCGGGGCCTGGGAAAAGGCACGGCGCGCCTGACGTTTGCACATCTGCGGATTTTTTATTAGATTTGTTTACCATAAACTGCTGATTTCCATGAAAAACATCGCCATAAAGCCCGAAGATTACACCATTCTGGCAGTCGACGACATCGCCACGAACATCATGCTGCTGAAAGCCGTGCTGAGCCGGGCGAAGTACAAGATCGTCACCGCTTCGGGCGGGTTCGAAGCGCTGGAAAAGGTCGCGGAGGTGAACCCCGACCTGATCCTGCTGGACATCATGATGCCCGACATGGACGGATACGAGGTGCTGAAGCGGCTCAAGGCGGACCCGGCGCACGAGGATATTCCGGTGATCTTCCTCACGGCGCTGCACAATCCCGAGGATATCGTCAAAGGATTCAAATTCGGGGCCAGCGACTACATTTCCAAGCCGTTCAACCACGAAGAGCTCATCACCCGCGTGGCGCATCACATCTACCTGGCCGCCGCGCAGCGGACCATCATGCAGCAGCGCGACGAACTGCAGGCGACGGTCGAAGCCCGCGACAAGATGTATTCGGTGATCGCCCACGACCTCCGGTCGCCGATCGGCACGCTGAAGATGGTTTTCAACATGCTCTCGATCAACCTCACGGCCGACCAGATCGGCGAGGACAGTTTCGAGATGATCTCCATGGGCAACAACATCACCGAGAGCACGTTCATGCTGCTGGACAACCTGCTGAAATGGACCAAGAGCCAGATCGGACGCATGAACACGGTGTTCCAGGAGGTCGACATTTCGGAAGTGGTGCTTTTCGCCAGCAAGATGTCCGACGTGGTGGCGCAGGTGAAGAATATCGAGGTCGAATACGACATTCCGGAGGCGATCACGGTCAGCTGCGACGTGGACATGGTCAAAACGATCATGCGCAACCTGATGTCCAACGCCATCAAATACAGCCAGGAGGGCGGCAAGATCGTGGTTTCGGTCCGCGAAACGCCCACGCACGCCGCAATCTCGGTGCGCGACAACGGCATCGGCATCAAAGAGGAGGACATTCCCAAACTGCTCAACCCCGAAACCCACTACACCACCTACGGCACGAAGAACGAGGAGGGGTCGGGCCTGGGGCTGCAACTGGTGCAGGACCTCACGCACCGCAACGGCGGCACCCTGACCATCGAGTCGAAAGAGGGCGAAGGTTCGACCTTCACCTTCACCATCGCCAAGGAGCAGCCCGAACAGGGGCCGGGCAAGGACGAAGCTACCGCCTGAGCTGCAGCTCGGCGATGACGGCCTTGTGGTCGCTCACATCATCCTGCGGCATGTAGTAACCTACGCCTGCAAACCGATTGTCATAGAAGATATAGTCGATTCGCAGCACGCCGCCCAGATAGCGGAACGTGCCGCCGAATCCGTTGCCGACAGCCCGGAACCCGTCGGTCATGCCGCCTTTCAACTGGCGGTAGGTATAGGACGAGGGTGTGTCGTTGAAGTCCCCGGCCACGATGACCGGGTAGCGCGTGGAGTCGATCACCGTGCGGATTTCGCGGACCTGCTGTGCACGGATACGGCTGTTGCGTTCCAATTCGCCGATCACCCGCTCGACCGGGACATCGCGGTCGTGATCCTTGCGGAAACGGTGCCGGAGACTCGAAATGCCCGACGTCTGCAAGTGCACCGAGAAAATGCGCACCGTGTCGCCGCCGATCTTCACGTCGGCCTGCAGGTAGTCGTTGCCCGAACCGGGGAAGCGGACATAGCGGTGGCCGACGATCGGGAAACGGCTCAGGATGGCCTGCCCCTCCTGATGGATGAACCAGGGCATGTGCGAGGCGAAAAGCTTCGCGATGCTGTCGGGCGGGAACGTCCGGTCGTCGATGAACTCCTGCAGGCACACCACATCGACCTTTTCGCGCTTCATCAGCGACGCGATACCGTAGCCGGTGACCGAGGTCGGGCCGAGGCGGCGGAAACCATAGGCGTTGAGCGTCGCCACACGGATGTCATGGGGCCCCTTGCTGTCGAAATCGGGCAGCTGGACCATCGCTGAGATATAGCCCAGGTTGAGCGCCAGTGCCGCAACGGGCATCAGCGCCACGCCCCACTGACGGCGGAAAAGCCACCAGATAAGCGCCGCGAAGTTCAGCAGCAGGATAACGGGCATCAACAGTGCGATCGAAGCCCAGAAATTCCCGGCCTCGGGCGAAATGAACGAAGAACGCCAGCTCAACACGGCTGCGGCCAGCAACAACGCAGTAAAGGTCACCGCGAGACCTTTTAATAAATAAGATACAGCTTTTCGGCCCATAAAGTATGTTATTTCGACCTAATTTGTTTATTTAATTGACAAAGATAGTTCATTTTTAAATAATAATCCTACCTTTGTGCGTCTGAATCAAACTTCTTCACCTGAGAATGAAGCGAATATTAATATCGGGCGGCGCCGGATTCATCGGCTCGCACCTGTGCGAGAGACTGCTGGCGGAAGGGAACGACATCATCTGTCTCGACAACTATTTCACCGGTCACAAAAGCAATATCCGGCACCTGCTGCCGCACCCCAATTTCGAGGTGATCCGCCACGACATCATCTACCCCTACATGGCCGAGGTCGAGGAGATCTACAACCTCGCCTGTCCCGCTTCACCGATCTACTACCAGCACGATCCGATCAAAACCACCCAGACGTCGGTGATCGGAGCGATCAACATGCTGGGCATGGCCAAATACAACCGGGCCAAAATCCTCCAGGCTTCGACTTCGGAAGTTTACGGCGACCCGCTGATCCATCCCCAGCGCGAGGATTACTGGGGTCACGTCAATCCGCTGGGCATCCGCTCGTGTTACGACGAGGGCAAGCGCTGCGCCGAATCGCTCTTCATGAGCTACTACCGCGAACACGGCATCCCCGTGAAGATCATCCGCATCTTCAATACCTACGGCCCGAAAATGGACATCAACGACGGCCGTGTGGTTTCGAATTTCATCGTCCAGGCGCTTCGCGGCGACAACATCACGATCTACGGCGACGGCGGGCAGACCCGCTCGTTCCAGTACATCGACGACATGGTCGAAGGCATGGTGCGCATGATGAACAACACGCCCGACGACTTCACCGGACCGGTGAACATCGGCAACCCGAACGAATTCACCATCGCCGAACTGGCCCGCGAGGTGATCTCGCTGACGGGTACGCGATCGAAGATCGTCCACCTGCCCCTGCCGGCCGACGACCCCCAGCAGCGGCAGCCCGACATCTCGCTCGCCCGCAACATGCTCGACGGCTGGGAGCCGAAAATCCAGCTGCGTGACGGTCTTCGGAAGACGATCGCCTACTTCGAAGAGGTGCTTTCGCGGGGAGGAATCCGGCGCTGAGACCACCCGACAGATGCAAAAATACGGCCATCATCGTTCAAAAGACAACGAATTCCGTTCAGCGGATCAAAGTTGACCGTACCTGCCCCGACAATCTTTTTATCATATCAACTGGCCGAAAAATAATCGTTTCGGTCACTTCGCATGTTGCAAAATCGAATCGTTTTCAATATATTTGTCATCGACCTTTTCGTCAAAGGAAACAAATTACAATGCAAAATGGCTTTTTCTCCGATAAATTGAAACTCAAAAGCTCGATCAGATTATAAAAACTTCCAAAATTCCCAAATTTATTTACATGCGTCCATTTTCCAAATTCTGTGTCCTGCTGTTCACGGCAGGATTGCTTGCAGTTCCGGCGTCAGGAACGGCGGCATCCAAATCAAAATCCAAAAAGAAAAAAACGAAGACAGAGGCGGTCTCGAAACCCAAGGTCGACAAATACACCAAGATGTTTGTCAACGACAAGTCGTGTGAAACGGCCCAGGGACCCTTTCTGACACTGCACAAACTCAAAGGCAAACTCTACGCCGAGGTTCCCCTCAAAACGATCGGCCGCGAAATGCTCATCGCTTCGACCATCTCCGAAGCCAGCGACACCAACCTGGGAACCATCGGTTACAAACCGAAGGACCCCATTCACGTCAAGTTCACGCGGATCGACACCACGCTCTACCTCTCCGAAGCCCCCGTACCCCCGCTCTACGACAAGAACGACCCCCACATGACCAAGGCCATCAGCCGCAGCACGCTGCCGGCCATCATCACGTCGTTCAATTTCATCTGCTACAACCGGGACAGTTCGGCCGTAGTGGTGGACATGACCAAGTTCTTCGCCGGGGACAACGCCCAGCTGGCTCCCATGAGCAACAGCAACAACGGCCTGATAAGCATCACCGGAAAATTCAAGAGCGACGGATCGGCCATCGACCAGATCAAGGCGTTCGAGGACAACGTCACGATCAAGTCGTACCTCTCCTACTCGGTATCGGCCAGCCTGCTGGGTCTGGTGCAGCTCAAAAAGGACGAGCCGATGACCATGAAGGTGACGCGCACGATCCTGCTGCTGCCCGAGGAGTCGATGCGGCCGCGTCTGGCCGACGACCGGATCGGCATCTTCCTGACCGGCCTGTCGCGCATCGACGGCAAAAAAGAGACCATCGAGGACTTCTCGGTCATCAACCGCTGGGACCTCCAACCCAAAGATGTGGAGGCGTGGAAACGCGGTGAACTCGTGGAACCGGTCAAGCCGATCGTCTTCTACCTCGACGACGCATTCCCCGCGCTGTGGCGCGAACCGATCCGCCGCGGCGTCCTGCGCTGGAACAAGGCCTTCGAGAAGATCGGGTTCAAAAACGTCATGCACATCGAGGATTTCCCGAAAGACAATCCCGATTTCGACCCCGACAACCTGAAATACTCCTGCATCCGCTATGTCCCGGCGGCCGTGGCCAACGCCATGGGCCCCTCGTGGGTCGATCCGCGCTCGGGCGAGATCATCAATGCCTCGGTGCTGATGTACAACGACGTGGTGCGGCTGGCCAATACGTGGCGTTTCGTGCAGACTTCGCAGGTCGACGAGCGCGTGCGCGGCAAGGAGCTGCCCGACGACGTTTTCCAGGAGACGCTGGAATACATCCTCGCCCATGAGATCGGACACACGCTGGGCCTGATGCACAACATGGCGGCATCGAGCGCATTCCCCGTGGACTCGCTGCGCAGCGCCTCGTTCACGCAGAAGCACGGCACCACGCCCTCGATCATGGACTACGCGCGTTTCAACTACGTGGCGCAGCCCGGCGACCGGGGCGTGAAGGTGACTCCGCCGGACCTCGGTCCCTACGACGAATACGTCATCAAATACGCCTATACGCCGCTGCCCGACAAGAAAGACCTGTTCGACGAGGAGAAAACCATCCGCGGATGGATCGACGAAAAGGTCGGCGACCCGATCTACCGCTACGGCCGGCAGCAGCTCATCGCGCGCTACGACCCGACCGCCCTGGAGGAGGACCTCGGCGACGACGCCATGAAGGCCGGCGACTACGGCATCGCCAACCTGAAATACATCCTCTCGCACATGGAGGAGTGGATTTCCGACGAGGAGGACCCCGACTTGTCGAAGCGCATCCGGCTCTATGAATCGATCGCCGGACAATTCGCCCGTTACGTCAACGCCGCAATGCTCAACGTGGGCGGCATCTACCTCAAACAGGTGAACAGCAACACGGCCGGAGGTCCTCAGGCCATCGCCGTACCGAAAGAGCGCCAGCGCGCCGCGCTGAAATGGGTGCTTGCCAAGATGAAGGATTCGTCGTGGCTCGAACAGCCCGCACTGACCGAAAAACTGCCGCTGCACGTGGACCTTTCGTCCATCCTGCGCTTCAATTTCTGCCGTGCGTTCTTTACCTATTACAAGAACGTCATGCTCTCGTCCCACATCTCGGACAACCCCTACACTCCGCAGGAGTATATGAACGACCTCTACGACATCATCTTCGAGAACACGGTCAAGGGCCGTTCGCTGTCGCCGTCGGAGCGGCTCATCCAGCGGATGTTCGTCGATGCGGCCGCTGACGTCGCCGCCAGCGAGGCCAAACGTATGAAGTTGGGCGGCATCGCCGAAGCCTATGCGCCTTCGGTGGACGAGATCGCCCTGCTGGGACTGGACGACACCGGCCTGGTGGAGCGCTACCTCACCCCGCTGCGCGAAGCCGAGGAGGAGCACGGCAAAGGTTTCGTGGCGTCGAAACTCTGGAATGCCGACGCGCTGTCGCACGGCTACGGCTGGCAGTACAACGTCCAGCTGCGGTCGATCGACGAGTCGCGCGCCTTGTTCGTCAACGTCAACGACCGCATACTGAAACTGCTGCGTTCGCGCGTAAAGAGCGCCTCGGGTGAAACCCGGGCCCACTACCAGGGCATGATCTACGTGCTCGAACGCAGTCTGTTCCCGTCACAGAAAAACTAAGAACCCGGGCAGGCCGGTTCATCCGGACCGGCCTGCTTAAATACCCAAGTCTATGCAAAAAATTCTACAGCTTCTCAGCCGGGCACGGGCGCTCCGGCTGGTACTGCTCGCAGCAACGGTCTGTGCAGCAACTACCGTGACAATGGCTCAGGGGGGGGGAAAGCCGATCAACCTGAATGCCACGGTGAGCATCGAAGCGGCGGAACGGCCCGTCGCGGCGATATTGGATGAAATCTCCAAGAAAACCGGCGTCAAAATCGCCTACGACCCCGAAGACATCCGCCGGCTCCCGGCCGTGAGCGGTGACTTCAGGAAAGCAGCGATCTCGGACGTGCTCGATCGCTGCATCGCCGGATCGAGCTTCAAATACCAGATCGAAAACAACGTCGTGCTGGTCTTCGACACGACGGTCAAGACACGCCGATTCACGGTGACGGGTACGGTTTACGACTCGAACAACACGGTGCTGCCCGGCGCCACGGTCCTGCTGGCCAACGGATCGGGACAGGGAGTTTCGGCCGACGAAAAGGGTGAATTCACCTTCTCCTTCACGACCAAGACGAGTCCCGCCCTGCTGGAAGTGGGATTTCTGGGCATGGAGACACGCCAGGTGGCGGTCACCGGCTCGATGAAAGGGCTCAAAGTGAAGCTCAAGGAGGGCGGCACGCAGATCGAGGACGTGGTGGTCAACGGTATGTTCTCGCGCAACAAGAACACCTTCACCGGTTCGGTGACCACGGTCAAGGGCGAAGACCTCGTTTCGATCTCGAACACCAATCTCATGACGGCCCTGAGCGCCGTGACCCCGGGCATGGTTGTCGTGCAGAACAACGCCCTCGGCTCGAACCCCAACGCCATTCCCGAGATTCTGATCCGCGGTTCGAACTCCATCGCCACCTCGGCCGAGGAGAAGGCCTACAACAACCCGCTCATCATCCTCGACGGCGCCGAAATCTCGATGGAGGAGCTTTACGACCTCGACATGTACGAGATCGAGCGCATCGACGTCCTGAAAGACGCCCAGGCCGCCATCGTCTACGGCGACCGCGCCGCCAACGGCGTGATCGTCATCGAACGCCAGCAGGTGACGGACAGCAAGCCCCGCCTGAGCTACAACTTCGTCCCTGAACTGAGCGTCCCCGACCTGAGTTCGATAAATCTGACCAACGCCGCCCAAAAACTGGAACTGGAACGACTGGCAGGTCTTTACGAAACGACCGACGGGTCGATGGACAAGACCTACGCCTACAAATTGCAGAATGTCCGCCGCGGCGTCAACACCGACTGGATACGCGCCCCGCTGCGCGTCCCGTTCAGCCACACCCATTCGCTTTCGCTGAGCGGCCGCGCCCAGAAGATCGACTACCGGGCGTCGCTGCGTTTCAGCGACAAATACGGTGTCATGAAAGGCGACAACCGCCGCAACTACACGCTCAACTTCTCGGTGGGCTACCACTCGCGGGACAAACTCACGCTGCGCTATACGGCCAACTACTCGCTGACCGACTCCAAGGAGTCGCCCTACGGCACGTTCAGCGCCTACACGAAACTCAATCCCTACGAATCGCCCTACGACGAGTACGGCAACCTGGTGAAGGCTTTCTATTTCGACCCTGAAGACCCCTCGACGACCAGCGCGGGATTCCAGGCCAACCCGCTCTACAACGCTACGCTGTCGAGCTTCTCGACCTCCCGGACCCAGAACCTACGCAACACGGTCGATGCCAAATGGGAGATTACGCCCGACTTCTATGTCAGCGGCCAGTTCAACGTCGACATCGAAAGCAGCCAGTCCGACCGTTACATTTCACCCGACGACGCCCAGTTCCTCAGCAAAACGGAGCCTTCGGAACGGGGAACCTATCGGCTGGGCACCAGCAAAGGATTCAACTACGACGGCAAGCTCGTGCTCAACTACGGCCGCGCGCTCGACAGCCAGGGCTCGGGATTCGTGGTCAACGCCGGAACCGACATCCAGCACACGAACCTCACCTCCTCCTACGTGACGGCCATGGGCTTCCTGAAAGACAACCTTTCGGATATCAAATACGCACTGGGCTACGATCCGAGCAGCCTGCCCTCCGGCAGCGAGACGCTGCTGGCCAAAGTGGGATTCTTCGCCAGCGGCAACATCTATTTCCGCAACCGCTATTTCGCCGACATCTCCTACCGGACCTCCGGTTCGTCGGCCTACGGTTCGGAGAACCGCTTCGCGCCGATGTGGTCGTTCGGTCTGGGATGGAACCTCCACAAGGAGAAATTCCTCGACGACGTAGAGTGGATCGACGTAATGCGTCTCACCTGGTCGTGGGGTTACAACGGCCAGACCACCGGCAGCCCCTACCAGGCCATCACCACCTACCGCTACGACAACAAAAACATGTACTACACGGGTGTGGGAACCGTTCCGATCCGCATGGGCAACCCCGAGCTGAAATGGCAGCGCGTGTTGAAGAACAACATCGGTATCGACCTCACGCTCTTCAAGGAACGCCTGGTTCTGAGCTTCGACTATTTCCGCAACACGACCAAGGACCAGTTGATGAGCATTCCGCTCCCGGCCTCGACCGGCGCCGAGAATATCACGGTGAACTTCGGCGAGAACCAGAACACGGGTTACGATTTCTCGGTCGCCGCACAGATCATCCGCAGCCGCAACTGGGCATGGACCTCGGTAATCAACGGCTCGCACGTCAAGGACCGCATCAAGCGCATCAGCAATACGCTGAAGAACACCTCCTACCAGGTCGATCTGGACAGCCCGCTGATGCTGCGGTTCCGGGAGGGCGGTTCGCAGTATGACATTTACGCCGTGCGCTCGGCCGGCATCGACCCCGCCACGGGACAGGAGATCTTCATCAAGAAGAACGGCGAATACACCTTCAAGTACGACACCGAAGACGAGGTGGTCGTGGGCAACACGCAGCCCAAACTGCAAGGCACATGGCTCAACACGCTGCGCTACAAGGGGTGGTCGCTGAATTTCGTCTTCAGCTACACGTTCGGCGGCGACACCTACAACAAAACCCTCTGGGAGAAAGTCGAGAACATCGACCCGCGTTATAACGTCGACGAACGCGCCTTTACCGACCGCTGGAAGAGACCCGGCGATTTGTCGCGCTACCTGGCCATCCGCCAAACCACGCAAAAGTACAATTCGGAACGTTTCGTCGAACGCCTCAACGAACTGTGGCTGTCGAGCGCGACGATCTCCTACGAGTTTCAGGCCAAATTCCTCAAACGCCTCGGATTCAAACGCCTGGCCGTCGGCGTCGGCGTTACGGACCTCGTGCGTTTCTCCAGCGTCAAATACGAACGTGGTACGAGCTATCCGTACAGCCGTACGATCAACCTGATGATTCGTCCCACTTTCTAACATGCCGAAGATTATGAAAACGATCAAACAATACAGTCAGACCTTGCTGCTGACGCTGCCGTTGCTGCTGAGCGCCTGCGGGGCTTATCTCGACGTCAATCCCAAATCGGAGGTAACCGACAAGGAACTTTTCGCCACGGCCGAAGGCTGCGAGGATGCCATCTACGGCATCTATGCCGAGATCGGCGGCGATCGCAACGGGCTCTACGGCCAAATGCTCGCCTACAAATACCCCGATCTGATGACCGGCAACTTCACGATCAACCAGAGCGACGACATGGCTTACGTCGTCCAGCGCCAATGGACGCACGACAACGCCATCGCCGTCGCCGAAAAGATCTGGGTCTCGGGATACAAGGCCATCGGCCATGTCAACAAGGCCCTGTCCCATATCCTGCCCAAAGACGACGGCGAATTCCGCCATACACGCCTCTACAAGGGCGAGTTGCTCGCACTGCGGGCTTTCCTCCATTTCGAGATGGCGCGCATCTTCGCCGTATCGTTCGCCTCGGGCGACGCCGCGGCCAAAGCCAAGGCCATTCCCTATGTAAAGAGCTACGGCATCCAGGTCACTCCGTACAGTTCGCTCGACAAGGTGTTCGAACTCATCATCGCCGACCTGACCGAGGCCGAGAAGTACCTCGAAGAGGACAAGACGCTGCTTCCGGTGGAACGCAACAACAGCATGGGCGACTTCACGAGCAACCGCATCACCCATTTCAACCTTTACGCCGTCAAAGCGCTGCTGGCCCGCGTATACTGGACGATGAACGATCTGGAAAAGGCCGAGGACTACGCTCAGGAGGTCATCGACAGCGGTAAATTCCCGCTGAAAACGACCGCCGGGGCCTGGAACGGTCTCGAAACGGGTACGCTCGACATGCAGGAAACCGTCGTCGGTCTCTATTCGACGACCTTCACGTACTACTATTACTTCGACCTGATCCGCAGCTCCACCAGCATGGGCTCCATGAAACTCGCGGAGCAATACACCTCGATCTATGAGGCGGATCAGGAGGGCAATGCCGACCGGCGCTACGTGGCGTGGTTCGACCGGAACAACAACTGGTGCACGAAGCACTACAATGTGATGTACGCTTCCAGCAACGACTCCGGTTCGACGGCGACCTACAACGGCAATTCGATCCCGGGCGTGAGCCTGATCCGCATTCCGGAGATGTACTACATCGTCGCGGAGGCCAACCTCACGAAAGATCTCGGCAAGGCCACCGAGTATCTCGACTATGTGGTCACGTCGCGCGACCAGACCGCGTTCGCCGACCGGGAAGCGGGCAAAATCACCGAGGAGAATATCTTCAACGACCGCCGCAAGGAGTTCTTCGCCGACGGAGGCGATTTCCACAACATGAAGCGTCTGGCCCGCGACCTCACCATCCCGGGCATGGGAACTTTCGCCGGCAACGACGACGCGACCTACACGATGCCCATTCCGGCCAGCGTGGAAGACAATTACAGACAATAAAAAAACGAGGCATATGAAACGCAAACTCATATTCAACATCCTCATCGTCCTGGGTGCGGCGGGCGGATTTCTCTCCTGCTCCGATACGTGGCTGATGTACGACACCTCGCAGAAGGACAAACTCTATTTCAGTGACGGTTACCAGAGCTTGGACCGCTATCTCTCGACCGAAGCGCCGTTCGCCCTGCTGGACGAATCGGTAAAAGAACTCCGGCAAACTGTACCCGTGAAACTGCTGGGCATGGTCGCCGACCATGACCGCACCTTCGAAGTGCAGGCCATCCACGACACGACGACCAACTACACGACGGGCGGTGTCGCACGCGAACTCTACGACGCCGTCGAAGGCGAAGACTACACGATCGACAAACTCATCATCCCGGCAGGGTCCGTGGAGGGCAGGATCGAGGTCACGGTGAAGCGCACCGAAAAGCTCAAGGACAAAACCGCTTCGCTGGTGCTTCAAATCGCCGAAAGCGACGAGTTCCAGGGCGTTCCGCGCAACGTCTACCGTATTCTGATCTCCGACGGTATCGCCGCCTGCCCCAACTGGTGGTACCATACCGCCACTATTCAGTGGTATATGTATCTGGGCGAATTCCGCGAGGAGAAGTACCGGAAGCTGCTGGAACTCTACCACGGTATCGAAGAACTCAATCCGTCGCTTTACGCCGAGATGGTCGAACAGTTCGGCGAAAATATCGACAACAAAACCTATATAAATAAAAACGGAGTAGTAACCGAAATCCGTACAGGCTTTTTCCATAGCAGCAGCAACCCCTACAAAATGGCCTGGAACCGATATGTGCTCAGTCCGCTGTACGAATACTACAAGACCAATTACCCCGATTTGGAAACTTACGGCACCTATAACGGAACCTTAGGCACCGGATGGAGAGATCCGGCAAATATCTATTAACCGAACAAACGCACCATGAAAAAGTTACTGAAATATTTCGTGGCCGTCAGCTGCGGCATCGTTTTGATCTCCTGCTACGGACTTGAAAAAGAGGAGTACCGCGAACTGGCGCCGATTACGGTCAGCGGTCTGGAACAGACCATTTATGCCAAGGCAACCGAAAAGCTGACGCTGAACAGCCTGCGTGTCGAAAGCGACAGCAGCCAAGAGATCGCTTACGAGTGGTCCTACGGCCGTCCCGACGGCGACTTCCCCGGAATGGTCGACACGACCTTCATCTCCAGCTCGCCCACGCTCGACTATGCCTTCGAAAAGTCCGGCAGTTATGTGCTGCGCCTGCGGATCGACAACGGCGAGAGCATCGGTTTCTACTACTACGACCTGCGCGTGCAGTCGGGATTCGACGAAGGCTATCTGATCCTCTGCAACGACGCGGAGAATCGCGGTTCACTGGCTTTCGTCAAAATACGGACGCCCCAGGAAGAGGCTGAGAACGCGCAGGAGGTGTGGGACGACCTGCTGAACCTGATCAATCCGGAGTACGAATTCCGGAACCTGAACGACGTCTACGTTTTCTCCACACCCGGATTCTGGTCGGGCGTTCTGATCTCGTCGAACGACGACGAAAGCTCGATCTATCGTCTCGACGCCGCATCGCTCGCCGTCACCCACCGCATGAAGAGCATGGAGGAATACGGTGTTCAGACCGGAACGATTCTGGGAGAGCAGGTCTATGGAAGCACCGAGCAATACGTCCATCTGATCGGCGAAGATTTCAAAGCCTATCGTTACGAATTCTCGGTCGATATGCTCATCTCCCGGAACCCGCCCTATCCGGCAAAATACAGCCAGCAGGGGTACTTCGCCTCGAAAAGCAAAGGAGTACGCAGCGTACTCACATTCTCCGAAGAGGGTGCGAATCTATTCCCCAACGGCCGCAGCACGAAAGGATATGCCGCGCCGAGCGGATATAAGTTCGTCAATATAGCTGCTGCACGAGTCGGAGAAGGACAGTATGACCGCTGCTATTTATACTACATTGCACAGTCAATCGAAGGTTCTTCCAAGCAGATCAAGATACTCAAAACAGATGATTCGTTCGGCTCTCCGACCGAACTCCTGACATACACCGAGTCGGCCCCGATGCTGATGGACGCCCATTCGCGGATCGTGACGACGAAACTCAACGGAAACGCCTATTACGACTACGACAACAAAATCTACCACTGGTCGATGACCGGAACTTCGCCGCGGGTGCCGGCCGAAGGAGACCAGCCCGACATTACGCTGCCCGACGGCGAACAGATCGTGGACATCTGCACCAATGCGGTACCGTCCACTTCGTCCACGGTAATCGACGACGACAAGCTGCTGATCGCCACCTATAATCCCACGGTGACGGATCGCAAGCCGGGCAGCCTCTATCTATACGACCTGCGGACGATGAAAAAGGAGAAGGAGTGGATCGGCATCTGTGAAAAGCCGGTGGCCGTGGCCTACAAATTCCCGACATCGAACTGACACCGTATCCGACAAGTGTCAAAAATTCGGCCCTCCCATGCGGGAGGGCCGAATTGCATCTTATTGCACCAGCATCGCGTGGTGATAGCCGTCAATCTTGTCCCAGTCCCCGCGCGTGAAGTCGGGCACGGCCACCGGGGCGCTGTTGTGCTCGAGCGACACGGCCGTCAGCTCCCCGATGCACGACCATTCGGCGGCATCGTAGACATCCTGGTCGAGCGGCAGGCCGTGTTGCAGGCAGTAGATCAGGCGGTAATCCATGATGAAATCCATACCGCCGTGGCCGCCGACCTCTTTGGCCTTCGCCTCGATTTCCATGGCGATCGGGTGTTTGTAACGCTGCATCAGCGCCTCCCGCATCTCCCTGGGCACGAATTTGTGGGAGCTCAGATTCTCGTGGTCGGGCACGCCCGACTCCGAAAGCTGTTCGGGATCGAAAGCATAGCCCTGAATCGGGTATTTGTTGGCGAAGCCTTTCGTACCGGTCACCTGATACATGCGGCTGTAAGGACGAGGCGTGTAGACGTTGTGTTCCAGCAGAATCGTGCGGCCCTTTTCGGTCTTAATCAGCGTCGAGGTGTGGTCGGCGTTGGCGAACTCCGTGGCGCCCATCTTCTCCTCGGCCTGTTTCAGTCCGTTGACCGACTTGGTATCCACGGCCACGAGGTAGTTCATCTTGTCGCCGCGGTGGATGTCGAGCACCTGGCAGGCGGGACCAAGGCCGTGCGTGGCATAAACGTCGCCGCGGTGCTTCTGGTTGAAGTCGAGACGCCAGTTGCCCTCGTAATAGTCCCAGAAAGCCTCCAGATCGTGAATATACGACCCCTCGACATGGAGGACATCACCGAACAACCCCTGTTTGGCCATGTTGAGCGTCGTGAGTTCGAAAAAGTCGTAGACACAGTTTTCGAGCATCATACAATGGCGCTGGGTCTTCTCGGCGGTGTTCACCAACTGCCAGCACTCGTCGAGCGACGTGGCGGCGGGAACCTCCACGGCGACATGCTTGCCCTGCTCCATGGCGTAGACAGCCATCGGCACGTGCTTCTGCCACGGGGTGACGATGTAGACGAGGTCGATGTCGTCGCGTTCGCAAAGCTGTTTCCAGCCCTCCTCGCCGCTGTAAGCCTCCGCAGCGGGAAATCCGCGTCGCGCGAGGATCGCCTGTGCGCTGTCGACCCGCTCGGGGTAAAGGTCGCAGAGAGCTTTGATATCGACCCCGTGAAGATGGGTGAAGCGCTCCACGGCGCCCGGACCGCGCATGCCCAGTCCGATGAAGCCCACGCGAACGGTCTCCATCGGAGCCGTTTTGAGCCCCAGCACCGACTTCTGGCCCGGTTCGCGGGCCGGAGTGTCGAACACGATCACCCCGTCGATCGTCTTGTAGCCCTCCGATTGACAACCGGAAAACAGAAGCGCACCCGCAAAGGCGCACAATAAAAGAAAGAATTTCCTCATTTGTATAGCAGTTTGATTGGTTTCATGACAAAAGTAGGAAATATTTTGAAAACTGCGCTCATTTGAGTACTTTTGCGGTCATAAAATCTCCTTCCATGTTTCGTAGACTCGCGGCGGTAATCCTTTCGGCCCTCCTGCTCTCCCCGGGATGGCTCAGCATGACGGGGCTGACGCTCCTCGCGGGGTTCGTCCCGCTGCTGTGGGTGAGCGCGTCGTACGATGACTCGCGCCGCTCGTGGTGGAGGGTGTTCGGCTGGGCGGCGCTGACCTTCGTGCTGTGGAACGCGCTGACGATCTGGTGGATCTGGTATGCGACGCCCGTAGGACCCCCGGCCGCCACGCTGGCCTCGACGACGATGAACATGATCGCCTTCATGCTCTTCCACACAGTCTCGAAAAAAGCCCCCAAAGCCCTTGCCTATACGACCCTCGTCACGGCGTGGATCGCCACCGAATACTGGTACACCGTCGGGGATTTCTCGTGGCCGTGGCTCATCCTCGGCAACGGATTCTCGCACGAGGTATGGGCCGTGCAGTGGTACGAATACACGGGCGTCTTCGGCGGTACGCTGTGGGTGCTGCTCTCGAATATCCTGATCTTCGAAGCCCTCCGGGCGCGCACCGTGCGGCAATGGACAGCCGCGGCGTGCGTCGTCGCGGTGCCAGTAGTCATCTCGCTGGCCATCTGGGGCAGTTGGGAACAGCCCGACGAGGGTACGGCCGAGGTGAGCATCGTCCAGCCCAACGTGGACTGTTACGACAAATTCCACGGCGACACGGAACGCCAGGAGGAGAATATTCTCGACCTGCTGAACGACGTACCCGCCGGGGCGCAGTTCATCCTGCTGCCCGAGACCTCCGTGCCGGGTTATTACCGCGAACCGGCCCTGAGCGACTTCTGGCCGGGGGCGGCCGACACTCCGGGCGCATTCTGGCAAACGCTGACCGACACGCTCCGCAGCCGCCATCCCGAAGCCCTGCTCATCGCCGGAACCAACACCACACGCCACTATCCGGCGGGAGCGCAGACCGAAACGGCCCGCGCGGAGCGCTTCGGAAACGGCTATTACGACGTATTCAACACGGCCGTGGGGCTCGACTCCGCAGGCCGCACACAGATCCACCACAAGGGCCGGCTGGTGATCGGCGTCGAGAACACCCCGACATGGGTCTTCGACGTCATGCGGTTTCTCGTCATCGACCTCGGCGGCGTCGTGGGACAGATCGGCCGGGGACAGCACGGCACGGTTTTCGGACACGGCGGCGTCATGGCCGGGCCCGCGATCTGCTACGAGGGGCTTTACGGCGATTTCTACGGCGATTTCGTACGCCGCGGCGCGCAGTTCATGGCCATCATCTCCAACGACGGATGGTGGCGCGACACGCCGGGCTACAAGCACCTGTTCACCATCTCGCGCCTGAGGGCCATCGAGCACCGCCGCGCCATCGCCCGCTCGGCCAATACGGGCCGCTCGGGATTCATCTCCGCCCGCGGCGACGTGGGGGAGACCCTCGGCTGGGAGGAGCGCGGCGTGATCTCCGCCCGGGTGCCCCTCAACTCGGAACTGACCATCTACACCCGCTACGGCGACTATCTGGCCCGCATCTCGGAATACGTACTGCTGCTGTGCGTGCTCTACTACGTCGCCTACCGGGTCAAACGCAAGAACCACCTCGTCAAATAAATTCCCGATGTCATGAACTACACCCAAACCCTCGAATTCCTCTTTCAATCGTTGCCCGCTTTCGAAACCAACGGCGCAATGGCCTACAAACCGGGATTGGAGCGTATCACCGCATTCTGCCGCCACCTGGGCAACCCCCAGCGGAACTTTTTCACGATCCACGTGGCCGGCACCAACGGCAAAGGCTCCGTGGCCCACATCATCGCCTCGGTGCTGGAGCAGGCGGGATACCGCACGGGACTCTTCACCTCGCCCCACCTGCAGGACTTCCGTGAACGCATCCGCGTCGACGGCGAAATGATCCCCAAGCAGAAAGTGGTGAATTTCGTGGACAAACACCACGACAAGATGGTCGAACTGGAGTTGTCGTTCTTCGAAATGACCGCCGCGATGGCCTTCGACTACTTCGCGCAGAGCGATGTCGAGGTGGCCGTGATCGAGACGGGGCTCGGGGGCCGGCTCGACGCCACGAATATCATCGTGCCGATCCTGAGCGTCATCACCAACATCGGACTCGAACACACGGGACTGCTGGGCGACACGCTCCAGAAGATCGCCGCGGAGAAGGCGGGAATCATCAAAAAGAGCATTCCGGTGATCGTCGGCGAAGCGGACATCCGCTACAACGAGGTCATCGAACAGGCCGCCGCGGCCAACAAGTCGCACGTGATCTACGCCGAGCAGGAGTTTGTCTGCGAAGATCATCGCCCCGAGGGCAACCGCCAGTATTTCCACCTGCGCCGCACGCGCGACAACCGGGATTTCGACGTCCTGCTCGACCTGCAAGGCAGCTACCAGTGCCGCAATATCGTGACGGCTTCGGCAGCGATCGACTTCCTGCACGAGGAGACGCCGCTGACGATCTCCCGCCGCGCCTACCTCGAAGGAATGTGCTGCGCGGCGGCCAACACGGCGTTGCTGGGCCGCTGGCAGACGCTCGCGGAAGCCCCCCTCACGGTCTGCGACACGGGACACAACGCCCACGGCATCGCCTATGTGGCCGAACAGCTTAAGGCGACGCCCCACAAAGCGCTCTATTGCGTAATCGGGTTCGTGCGCGACAAGGACCTGGCGCACATCCTGCCCCTCTTGCCGCACGATGCCCACTACATCTTCACCCAGGCGCATTCGGAGCGTTCGCTCCCGGCCGCGGAACTGACGGCGAAAGCCGCCATCTACGGCCTGCACGGCGAAGCGGTGGAGGAGGTGACGGCCGCCATAGCCCGCGCCCGGGAACTGGCGTCGGAGGGCGACATGATCTTCATCGGCGGCAGCACCTACGTCGTCGGCGAGGCGCTGTAACGGAGCGCGGAACGAAATGAAAAAGTCCGGGGCGCGGCCGCTCCGGACTTTTCCTTTCTATGCCTGCCCCATCTTGGGCCCCGCTTCGGGCGTGGGCGGAGGGGTCGGGATCTCGATCTTGCCCACGTTGCTCTCGTAGCGCACGATGTTGTCCTGCAACGACCGCAGCAGGCGTTTGGCGTGCTCGGGCGTAAGGATGATGCGGCTTTTGACGCGCGCTTTCTGCACGCCGGGAAGGACCGTAGCGAAGTCGATGATGAATTCCGAGGTAGAGTGCGATATGATCGCCAGGTTGGAATAATGGCCCTGGGCCACGGCGTCGTCCAGTTCAAGGTCGATACCGAATTGTTTCATCTCTGCCATAGTGTGGAGTGTTTGTGCAAAAATATTCACTTTCAGGGGAGAATATGCAAGCATGGAGCCAAAGTTTTCGATATTTTATCAACATATCGGCCTTTCGGAACAACCCGTTGCGCCCTTTTTTCGCCTTTTCATAGGCGGATTGACGGCTTTTTCGTATCTTTGGCGTCGTAACGACGCTTTTATCGGCCGGAAGGTTTTGCCGAACCGGATAACAATTCGGTTTTGAACCCATCCGGCTTTTTAGTATCTTTGGCGTCTAAAAAAACTGCAAACCGGAAAAATGGCATTGGAAATCGTCGAAACCCTGTTCCGCGGCATCTGTGTAGGTGTAGCTGCTTCCATCACGGTAGGTCCCGTGGCGGTGCTCTGCATCCAGCGGACGCTGTCGAAAAGCCGCCGTTCGGGGATTGTCTCGGGCATCGGCGTCGCCTGCGCCGATACGTTCATGGCCATGGCCGCGCTGTTCTTCTACTCGATGCTCCAGACCCAGATCGAGCAGTACAACACGCTGCTGCGCGTGATCGGCGGCATCTTCGTCGTGATCGTCGGGGTCTTCATCTTCGCCCAGAACCCCGTGCCGCAGATTCGCCGCAACCGAGCCGGCAAAACATCGCTGTGGCAGGATTTCGTCTCGATCTTCGGACTCACGATCGCCAACTTCATCATGGTGATCCCCTATATCCTCGCCTTCTTCGCCGTCTTCAAAATCTCGGGCGGCGACATGGCCGACCATACGTTCGGAGGCTTCATGCGTTCGCTGTTCGTCATCGCCGGGTTCTTCGGCGGCGCCGTGGGATGGTGGACCCTGCTGGCCTTCGTCATCAACCTCTTCCGCCGCCGGTTCCGCCCGCGGCATATGCTCACGATCAACCACGTCGCGGGCCTTATCATCGGCATATTAGGAGTTTACACCATATTATCGACCTTCTTTGATATATTCCCAAATGTCGGACACTAAGCATAAAATCATCATTGCCGTCGACGGATTTTCGTCGTGCGGCAAGAGCACCTTCGCCAAGGCCATCGCAGCCCGCCTGGGCTACATCTTCATCGACACGGGCGCCATGTACCGCGCCGTCACGCTCTACGCCCTCGAACACGGGGCGATCCGTTCGGGCATCGTCGACGAAGAGGCCGTCGTGAAGCAGCTCGACAAGATATCCATCACGTTCCGCTTCAACCCCGAGCGCGGCGCCAGCGACATCTATGTCGACGGCGACCTGGCCGAGGGCAAGATCCGCACCATCGAGGTTTCGAACTGCGTGAGCCGCGTGAGCGCCATCCCCGAGGTGCGCAGCAAGCTGGTGGCCATGCAGCAGGAGATGGGACGCCGCCGCGGGGTGGTGATGGACGGCCGCGACATCGGCACGGTGGTCTTCCCCGACGCCGAGCTGAAGATCTTCATGACGGCGGACCCCGCCGTGCGTGCCTGCCGCCGCTACAAGGAGCTGACAGGAAAGGGTATGACGGTGACGATGGAGGAGGTCGAACGCAACATCCGCGAGCGGGACAAGGCCGACATGAGCCGGGCAATCTCGCCGCTGCGCCAGGCCGACGATGCCGTCGTGCTCGACAACAGCCACATGACCGTCGACGAGCAGATGGCGTGGTTTATGAACGAGTTCCAATTAAAAATGAAAAATTAAGAATTAAAAATCCGACGGCATAGGTCTCGGTTTGCAAACCGGAATCGGCTCACAACTAATTTTTAATTTTTCATTCTCAATTTTTAATTACGCAGTTATGCGTATCGAGATCGACGATAAATCGGGCTTCTGCTTCGGCGTTGTCCGCGCAATCACGGAGGCCGAACGCGCCCTCGGGAGCGGCAGCACGGTCTATTCGCTCGGCGACATCGTCCACAACCGCATCGAAGTCCAGCGCCTCGAACAGTTGGGACTGCGGACCGTCACCCACGCCGACATGCCGCGCCTCGCGGGCTGCCGGCTCTTCATCCGCGCCCACGGAGAGCCCCCTACGACATACGCCGCGGCCCGGAAACTGGGCATCGAGGTGATCGACGCCACCTGTCCGGTGGTCGCCCGCCTCCAACGGCGGGTGAAGGAGGCCCACGAGCGGATGCTTCCGACGGGCGGCCAGGTCGTGATCCTCGGCAAGCGGGGCCACGCCGAGGTGGTGGGGCTCACGGGGCAAGTTCCGGACCCGACGATCGTGGTCGAAAGGGCGGAGGACCTGTCGCTGATCGACTTTGCACGTCCGGTCTATTTCCTTTCGCAGACCACGCAGAGCATCGCGCTGTTCGAGGGGCTCGGGGCCGAGATGCGCCGCCGGGCCGCCGATCCGGACCAGGTGTACATCGACGACACGATCTGCCGGCAGGTATCGAACCGCGAACAGCACCTCACGGAGTTCTCGGGACGGTTCGATGCCGTGGTCTTCGTCTGCGGCCGCAAATCGTCGAACGGCAAAGTGCTCTCGGAGGTGTGCCGCAGGGCCAATCCGCGGACGCACGTCGTCGAGGAAGCGAGCGAAATCGAACCCGAATGGTTCGACGGCATCGCCTCGGTGGGCATCTGCGGCGCCACATCGACCCCCAAATGGCTGATGCAGGAGGTTGCCGATGCTATCGGCAACCTCAATGAAAAATTAAAAATGAAAAATTAAAAATTTCCGCCATGAAATACTTCGTCCGTTCGTTAAAATATTTTTGCGCCCTGTGCGTTCTCTGTATAGTCCTGATGGGGCTGATGCTGATGACCGGAACCTCGGCGCTGTCGCTCGACGACACGCTCTACGCCATGTTTCACACCGACCGCTACCTGATGCTGTTCACGGCGATCGTGGTGCTGGCGGCCCTCTATCCCCGATTCGGGTTCGTCGAACGCAAGGTAGAGGGCAACGTGGAGGAGAACCGCCAGCAGATCGTCAACGCATTCCGCTCGTCGGGATTTTCGCTCCGCAGCGAGGAGGACGGGGTGATGGTCTTCCGCGCCGACACCATCCTGCAGAAACTCATGCTGCTGGGCGAAGACGAAATAAAAGTTTCACAGTACGGACAGTGGATCGTGCTCGACGGCATCCGCCGCGGCGTCGCCCGGGTGCAATACCGTCTCGATTCGTACATACACATGACGCGCAATGATTAGAAAATACCGTTACCTGCTCATCGCGGCCGCGGCTGTCGCCGCCGCAGGCCTCATGACCTTCGCCGCCCGCAACGACTTCGGGCTGGGCCGCAACATGGAGATCACCGTCAACATGATGCGCGAACTGTCGCTCAACTACGTCGATCCGGTGGACCCCGACAAGCTGATGGAGGGAGCCGCCGCGGGCATGGTCAACGACCTCGACCCCTACACGGAGTACATTCCCGAAGAGGGGATGCAGGATTTCGAACTGCTCACCACGGGCAAGTACGGCGGCATCGGGTCGCTCATCCGCCAGAAGGACGACTATGTGCGCATCGCCCAGCCCTATGAGGGTTCGCCCGCCGACAAGGCCGGGCTGAAGATCGGCGACAAAATCCTCTCGATCGACGGCAAGGAGGCCAAAGGCTTCACCACCGAGCAGGTCTCCTCACGCCTCAAAGGCGAACCGGGAAGCAAGGTCAAAGTCACTGTCGAACACCTCGACGGCACGCAGCAGACCGCGACGATCCGCCGCGAGCGCATCGCCATTCCGGGCGTACCCTATGCCGGATGGGTCGCCGACGGCATCGGCTACATCCGCCACAACGATTTTACCGAAGGGTGTTACGAGGAGCTGCGCGCGGCCATCGAAGATTTGCGCAGGGAGGGCGACCTGAAAGGGCTCGTGCTCGACTACCGCTCGAACGGCGGCGGCATCATGCAGGAAGCGATCAAAATTCTGGGGATGTTCGTCCCCAAGGGCACGGAGGTATTGAGCACCAAAGGGCGCTCGGAGGCCTCAAAACAGACGTTCCGCACCGATTCGGAGCCCATACTCCCCGACCTGCCGCTGGCCGTGCTGGTCAACGGCAATTCGGCTTCGGCGGCCGAGATCGTCGCCGGAGCCCTGCAGGACCTCGACCGCGCGGTGCTGATCGGCCAGCGCAGTTTCGGCAAGGGGCTCGTGCAGGCAACCCGCCCGCTGGGTTACAACACCATGCTGAAACTCACGACGGCCAAATACTACATCCCCTCGGGCCGCTGCATCCAGGCCATCGACTACTCCCACTCGCAGGAGGGTTCGGTGCGCGTGGTCCCCGACTCGCTCATCTCGGAGTTCTCGACCAGGGCGGGCCGCAAGGTCTATGACGGCGGCGGCGTGATGCCCGACATCCGCACCGACCCGGAGTATATCTCGCGCTTCGCCATGACGCTCTATGCGATGGGATTCATCGAGGATTTCGGCGACGAATACATGCGCCGCAACCCGGGCCAAAAGATTGACATACGCACCTTCTCGATCACGGACCGGGACTACGCCGATTTCGCGGAGTTCATGAAAGGGAAGAAAGTACCCTACGAATCGGATACCCGCCGGGCGCTCAAAGCGCTGAAGAAAGCCGCCGAGGACGACCGTTTCGCCGAACTGAAGAACAAGTTCGAACAGGTGGAGGCCGAGTTGAAGGACGACACGCAGACCAACCTCGAAACCTACCGCAAACAGGTCGTCGAGGCGATCAACAACGACATCGTGATGCGCTACGGCTATCAGGCCGGCGTGATCGAGCACTCGCTGCCCGGGGACAAGGAGGTGAAGCAGGCGATCGGGGTGCTGGAAAATCCCGAAAAGTACGCCCGCATCACCCGCGAGCAGGATACCCAGCGCAAATAGCCCCGCGCCATGAAGCTCAGCACGAAATATTTCTCGTTCCGCAACCGCGTGGTGGTGATCGTCGTCGGGGTGACGCTCGGCGCCGTGTCGCTGCTCTACACCAACAACATGGCCCAGCGGCTCAAATGGAAGGAGCAGCACGACGTGGCCCTGTGGGCCCACGCCATCGAACGCGTGAGCCGCGACGTGCTGGGCGGCACCATTCAGGACCCGCTCGTGACGGACATCATGTCCAACGGCAACAATATCCCGTTCATCATCACCAACGAGAACCTCGAGGTCATCAACTCGCACCTCGTACCGGACAAGATCATCGACCATCCCGACCGGCTGCGGCGGCAGATCGACAAGTTCACCCAGGAAAACACCCCGATTCCGGTAAATTTCCTCTGGTCGTCGCAGCATTACCACATCATTTTTTACGGCCGGTCGGCGCTGCTCAAATCGCTTTACTATTTCCCCTACGTGCAGCTGCTCGTCATCACGGCCTTCATCGCGCTGGGATTCATCGCCTTCCGCTCGTCGAAGCACGACGAGCAGAACCGCGTGTGGATCGGACTGGCCAAGGAGACCGCGCACCAATTGGGTACGCCCACCTCGTCGCTGCTCGGATGGATCGAATACCTGCGTTCGCAGAACGTCGATCAGACCGCCGTGGAGGAGATGAACAAAGACCTCACGCATCTGATGAAGATCGTGGACCGCTTCTCGAAGATCGGCTCCGAAACGCCGCTCACCCCGGCCAACATCAACGAGGTGGTGGGCGAATCGGTCATGTATTTCCGCAAGCGCATTCCCCGCAACGTGACCCTCGACTACAACGGACTGGCCATCGCCCCGGTGCAGGCCAACATCAACGCCGCGCTGTTCGAATGGGTCGTGGAAAACCTGATGAAGAACTCGCTCGACGCCCTGCAAGGACACGGGGCCATCGACGTAAGGATCTCCTCGGACGACCAGCACGTCATCATCGACGTCAAAGACACCGGCAAGGGCATTCCCAAAAGTAACTGGAAACGCATCTTCGAACCGGGATTCACGACCAAGACCCGCGGCTGGGGCCTCGGGCTGTCGCTCTCGAGGCGCATCGTCGAAGACTACCACCAGGGCCGGATCGCCGTCATAGACTCCGAAATCGGGAAGGGAACCACCATCCGTATCACCCTCAAACGCATCTTCGCCTGATGGTCGACTCGCCGGCACATAGCGTGACAGCCGGGCCTGCGGCGGATTCGGCGGCAGGCGGACCCGACAGCGCAGCACTGCGGGTGCCGGCGGACAGCATCCCCGCACCGGCCGTGGATTCGGTCGGGCAGACGGCGGCCGACACGCTGTTTTTCCGGGATTTCCGCGCGACCGAAACGGAATCGTCCTCCGTCTGGCGCGACACCACGTCGGCGGCCCTTTTCGGAGAAGCGTCGGTCACGGTCCGGCCGCTGCGGATGCAATCCGCCGAGCCGATTTCACTCACGGAAAACGCCGTTTTCCAGAGTTTCGTGCTGCTGCTCGCGGCGACCTATGCCATGCTGCTCTACCGCAACCTGGGCGACGTGCGCACGCTGCTCGACCGCATCTCGCGCGACACGGCCACCGGGCAGCGGCTCTCGGAAGACCCGGGCGGCAGCGGCTTCTCGCGCTTCCTGAATATCGCAACGACCATCGGCATGCTTTTCATGGGAGTCATGGTGGTCAAATACGGCGATTCGCTGATGCCGAGCCGGCTCGGAGAGACCCTGTCGCACGGCGCCGTGCTGGCCCTGAGCCTGCTGGCGACGGCGGCCTGCTGCGGCGTGGTCGCTTACCAGATGGCCGTCTTCCGTCTGGCGGGGGCCGTCACGATCTCACAGCCATTCATCTCGCAGCTCGTACTGCTGAAACGCACCTATTTCGCCCTGGGAGTGATCGTCACTTCGCCCGTGCTGTTGCTTTTCGCACTCTGCCCCCGGGGTACCGGAGGCGTATGGTTTTGCATCATTATCATCGAGTTGGCCATAACAGCCGGTTTATACCTCCGGGAGACGTTAAATCTGTTTATTACTAAAAAAATTTCGATTTTGCATTGGTTTTTGTACCTTTGCACAGTGGAAATCTTTCCAATCAGCCTTTTGTGGTTGCTCTCGGTGAGATGACCCAGCAACAACAAACCTAAATTATTCGCAACGTTGAAAGTAAAGAGTGTACTGGTTTCGCAGCCGAGGCCTGCAGTTATTGAAAAATCCCCGTTCTACGAATTGTCCCAGAAATACCACGTAGAGATCGCCTACAAACCCTTCATCCGCGTCGTCGGCGTCTCCCTGAAGGAGTTTCGCGCCCAACGGGTCGAAATACTCTCGCACACCGCCGTCATCTTCACATCGCGCACGACGGTCGACAGCTTTTTCCATATCTGCGAAGAGGCGCGCATCACCGTGCCCGAAACCATGAAATACATCTGCCAGACGGAGGCCGTGGCGCTCTACCTGCAGAAATACATCGTCTACCGCAAGCGCAAAATCTCGTTTGCCGACGGATCGTTCACCTCGCTCGTCGAGCTGATCATCAAACACAAGGAGGAGAAGCTCCTGCTGGCGCTGAGCGAACCCCACCGCCCCGAGCTGCCTGAAACGCTCGCCAAGCTCAAACTGTCGGTCAGCCCGGTCATCCTGGCCCGTACGGTCGCCGGGGACCTGGAAGACGTAAAACTGGCCGATTACGGCCTGCTGGCGCTTTACTCGCCGTCGGACATCAAAACCCTCGTCGAGAAATTCGGCACCGACAACCTGCCGGCCATCGCCGTCTTCGGCGAAAGCACGCTGCGCGCAGCCATTGCGGCCGGAATCACCGTGCTGGCCAACGCCCCGACGGCCGAAGCCCCCTCGATGGTCAAAGCCATTGACATCTTCCTGCAGAAAGTGCAGAAAGGCGAGGAGCCGGAACCCGTCGAGTTGGTGGCCGACGCCCGCAAGGAGGAGTTCATCCGCAGCCAGCAAAACAAGCTGGCCAAGAAGAGCCGCACACGCCGCCCCGGCACGGAACCCCGCAAATAACAGCGGTCCAAAGCCCCCTGCCGCCATGTCTGCAAACTCACTGCCCCGCACCGAAAGGCTCCGTTCGCTCGGTGTCATACGCCGTATGTTCGAGAGCGGTGAGAGCGGTTTCATCTTCCCGTTCCGCTACGTCTGGTTCGCCGAACCCGACGCCGAGCAGTCGGTCGAGGTGATGTTCTCCGTCCCCAAGAAGTTCCACAAACGGGCCAACAAACGCAACCTCCTGCGCCGCCGCGCGAAGGAGGCCTACCGCCTGCAAAAACAGATCGTGCACAACGGCGCGCAGGTCAACCTGGACCTGGCGCTGATCTATTCGTCGAAGGAGGTGCTGCCGTATAAAACCGTCGCAAATGCCGTCCGCAGGATTCTGGAATCGGTCGTGGAGCATCTTTAAACGGGTGTGCGCCTTTCCGCTGATCGTGCTGGTGCGGTTCTATCAACTCTGCATCTCGCCCTTCACGCCTCCGTCGTGCCGTTTCACCCCCACGTGTTCGCAGTACGCCCTCGAAGCGCTGCGCAAATACGGCCCCCTGAAAGGGTTGTGGCTCACCGTGCGGCGGCTGTCCAAATGCCATCCGTGGGGCGGCAGCGGCTACGATCCCGTGCCCTGACGACACGCGCAAAAAAAAGGACGGACGGCTTTTCAGCCGTCCGCCTCCCTTCATAAAGCTTTTGCGTCACTTCACTTCTTTGAATTCATTCTTCTTCGACGACAAAGATTGCACCCTTTTCTGAAAAAATCAACACCGGGCCTAACGTTTAAGGGCAAAATTACGTCTTTCATTCAACCGATTTCGTCCAACTACACAATTCAGTCGTGGAAATCGCAACATTGTTCCGTGGCGGATTCGAATTCGAGCGTCGCATGGGGAATTCCCGCATGCTCCAACAACTCCTTCAGGGCGTGTTTCACCTCCTCCATCCGGGAAAGGCTGTCGAGCACGACATGCGCCGTAAGGGCGTTTTCGGTCGTGCTGATAGCCCAGACGTGGATGTGATGAACCGCCCTGACACCCGGAACGGCCGTCATCGTTCGTTCGATCTCGGCAACGTCGATGCCTCCGGGAACTCCGTCGAGCGAAAGGCGCAGGCTGTCGCGGGTCAGCGACCAGACCGAAGCCACGATCACCCCGGCGACGACAAGCCCCACGATCGGGTCGACGACGGTCCAGCCGGTCCACGAGATCACGAGGCCCGAGACCAGCACTCCGACCGACACCAGCGCATCGGCAGCCATGTGCAGGTAGGCGCCTTTGACATTCAGGTCGCGGTCCTTGTCCTTCACGAAAAGCCATGCCGTAAAGCCGTTTATCACCACGCCGACTCCCGCGGTCCAGGCGATGGCGCCGCCGACGACCGGTTCGGGATGTATCATGCGCCCGATACTCTCGGCGACGATGACGCCGACAGCGATGAGCAGGATCACGGAGTTCAACAGCGAAATCAGCACCGTGCTTTTCTTATAGCCGTAGGTGTATTTGGGCGTTGCCCGGGCCTGGGCCAGCCGGAACGCCAGCATGGCCAGCAGCAGGCCGGCCACGTCGGAGAGGTTGTGCCCGGCGTCGGACAGCAGGCCCATCGAACCGTAGTAGAGGCCGACGGCGAATTCGACGATGACGAAGCCCACATTGAGGGCGATACCCCAGATGAACGCCTTGTTGAGCGAGGTGACCGTATGATCGTGGTGGTGATGTTCGTGTGTCATGGCTGCAAATCGGTTATGGTGTCTTTGATCTCGGACAGTTCGACCAGTTTATTGACGATGGCATAGATCGTAAGCCCCGCCGCGGAGTGAATCTGCAATTTGGCGGCGATGTTGCGGCGGTGGGTGATGACGGTGTGGGCCGAGATGCAGAGGGCGTCGGCAATCTGCTTGTTGGTCATGCCCTTCACCACGCAGACGATAATCTCCTTCTCGCGGGCGCTCAGCGGCTCGGGCTTCACGGCGCGGGGTCCCTTCGCCGCCAGCCGTTCGACGGCCGGAATAAAGATGTCGTCCTCGACGGCGTTGTGCGACGCGAGTTCGTGCTCGCAGTTGAAGATGTCGAACAGCACGCCGTTCAGCTCGTTCGTACTGCCCGAAGGATAGTATTTGATGATGATGTTCTTCAGTTCGCGCAGTTTGATGTCCACCTGATCGTGCTGGCGGCGGAAAATATCCATCGAATAGGCCGAACTCTTCTCGCCCGCGAGCAGCGACTCGACATAGGGAAAAACCGTCTGCTCCTCGTAGGACATATGGCGCTGGACCTCGGCGGCATATTCGTCGAAAAAGCGCATGATGGCAAACGCTACGTCGCTCTGGGCGCAGTCGACCGCCTCGATCAACTTGCGGCGGATAGCCGGCAGGCGGAAATCGAGAAAATAGCTGTGCGAGTTGTGCAGGTAGTCGGTCAGCGACCGGACCGAGACCTCGCCGGCCAGTTCGGCTCCGTTGCCGAAATTCATCAGCATATTGACCACCGCGAGGAATGTCGCCGCATCGACCTTGTTCTCGGCGCACACCTCGGCGATCGTCTTGTCGCCGAACCCCAGCGCGATTCCGAAGCGGCTCATCACCTGCAACACGGCATAACGGTCGCACACCAGGTCGCACATCCTGTCGTCGCCCGTATATCCACCATTTTTATACATAAATATAGGTATTATTTCCTGTGCACAAAGATATCCGGACAAGGCCCGTGCCGCAATACCTAAAACACGGTATTTTCAGCGGTTTCCGATATCCACGTAAGTCGTCTGCAACATCGTGCGGCCGACATCGAGCAGTTCGGGATTCGTCGCCGTCACCACCCGGTCGCCCGTCGCATCCCACACCGCCTCGCCCGAGGCATCGACCACGCCGAAACCGTCGTTGAAGGTGTAATAGGCAAACTTGCGGGGGGGGGTCGGTGCGAAAATATCCTTGCTGTAATCGAAATCGTCGTGCGCAATGCCCAACTGGGCCAGCAGCGTCGCGGCAATGTCGATCTGCGCGGCATAATCCTCCACAACGCGCGGTTCCGCAACCGCTCCACCCGTCCAGATCATCGGAATGCGGTGGCGCAGCGGCTCGTTGTAGGTCAGCGTCCGCGGATAGGGATAGCCGTGGTCGGCAACCAGCACCACGAGCAGGTCCTTCCATGCGGGAGAGGCTTTCAGTCGATCGATCATCTTTCCGACGCACTCGTCGGAAAAGGCCATGGCGTTCAGCACCTTGTCGTCGAATTTCGAGTAGGGAACGTCGAAAGGCGTGTGGCTGCTCAGCGTCAGCAGCCCCGCGAGGAACGGTTTCCCGGTATCGCTCAGCGCGATCACCCGGTCGGCGAACCAGTCGCACATCAGCGCATCGTCGTAACCCCAATCGGCCGCAGGAGCGTCGAAACGCAGGTCCTTCTGCCAGACCAACTCCTGCCACCCCGTAGCGTACATGTAGGAGGCCTGATTCGTGAAATTAAGGTCGCCGCCATAGGCAAAACTCGTCGCATAGCCCTCTCCGGCCAGCGAACGGGCCACCGAAGGCAGGCTGCGGCTCTTGGCCGGGAGTTTCATGACCGACATGCGCGTCTGCGCCGGGAAACCGCTCAGGATCGCCACCTCCCCGCGATCGGTGCGGAACGAGTTGGCGAAGAAATTCTCGAACCAGACGCCCTCTCTCTTCAACCGCTGCATATAGGGCATCACGGGTTCCCCGCCGACCTCGGCGTCCATGACCGTGCGGGCAAAACTCTCCAAAATGACGATCACGACATTAGGGCGCACGGTGTTCAGCACCGGCTCCGTGGGTCCCGCAGCCGGACCGTTGCCCCGCAGGGCGTCGAACTTCGCGGCACGCACGGGTTCTTCAAAGAAAGGATATTCATCGGCATAATCGACCCGGTCGCCCAAACTGGAGAGAAACGAGAAGACGGGATTCGTGGCGGCATGGTTCAAGAACTGCGTCGGGCTGAAATAGACCTTCGAGACATTGGCCACCGAAGCCCCCGTGCCGCCGCGGATGGCCAAGAAATCGAATCCGGCAAGCATCACGACGGCGACGCTGCCCAGCAAAGCGACCCGCCAGCCGACCGGCCGGCCGTCGAAAACGCCGAGGATGCGGCGGTAAACCCAGATCATCCCCGCGGCATAGACCGCCGCCAGCAGCGTTTGCCGCACCCCGAGCCAGAAATCGACGCTCGCCATCGCCTCCTCGGGATCGGTGAGGTAGATCAACACCGTCGCATCAATGCGGAACCCCCAATGCTCGTACAGCGCGATGTCGACGGCGAAGATCACGGCCGTCACCACGGCGACCAGCACGAACCAGGCCGTCAGCACACCCCGCCACACCTTTTCCGGCAGGCGGAGCCACAGCGAGAACAGCGTCACGAGAATCGGCAACACGGTGACATAGCCTGCGACCGTAAGGTCGAGCGTCAGTCCGTGCCACAGCACGTCGATCCACCCGCGAAAGCCTGCTCCGGATGCCTCCACGGCGTAATAAGCCATGAACACGGGTTTCTGCACGGCCATCATCACAACGGTCGCACAGAACACGGCAACGAGGAAAGCGAGTTTTCGGCGCATTACTTATTCATATTTTTTGATTTTAGGCAGGGTAGTTTCGGGCATCGCGCCGCACGGGACGGATGGGTAGTACTGACGTACGTCCCATTCGTCACGCGCAAGGGATGTGCGAAAATAGCCGCATAAAATCGAAAAACTATATTTTTTCGCCGTAAGCCAAATCCCCCGCATCTCCGATGCCGGGGACGATGTAGGACCGCGAGGTCAACTCCTCGTCGACGACCGCCGTCCAGATGGTCGTGGTCTTGCGCGGCATGTTCTTCATCGCATAGTCGAGCCCCTGCTCGCTGGCCACGACCGCCGCGACATGGGTATAGGCGGGAGTGCCGCCCTTCTCGCACAGCGCATTGTAGGTCAGCACGAGCGACGACCCCGTGGCCAGCATCGGATCGACCAGCAGCAGCGTCTTGCCCTCCAGGCTGCCGCACGAAATGTACTCGACCTTCACGGTGAACTTGCCGTCCTTGGTGCTCTTGCGGTAGGCCGACACGAAAGCATTTTGCGCGTCATCAAAGTAATTCAGAAAACCCTGGTGGTAGGGAAGCCCCGCACGGAGGATCGTCGCCACGACCAACTGGTCGTCGATCATCTCGACGGTGGCTTCGCCCAGCGGCGTCTCGACCACGCACGGTTTGTAGTTGAGCGCCTTCGAAATCTCGTAGGCCGTGATCTCGCCGATACGCTCCATGTTGCGGCGGAAACGCATCGAGTCCTTCTGAATCTGTTTGTCACGGATCTGGGCGATGAATTTGTTGAGAACCGTGTTCTGCTCGGAAAGAATATGCAACGTCATAAACTGGATGTAGGTTTGGTTGTCAATAGAGGAAATTGTTGAACGGATAGCGTCCGGCATGGATCTCACGCACCATGCCGTAGAGGTCCGAACGGAACTTCTCGAGGTTGGCCTTCGTCCGCGCCGAAAGGAAGATGCAGGGCGTATTGGCACGTGCGATCCAGCTCTGCTTCAATTCATCCAGCGAACGGTTCTCGCGCGTCGGGGGCGTCAGGTCGTCCCCGTCCTTTTCAACATACGTATAGGCGTCGACCTTGTTGAAGACCAGATAGACCGGCTTGTCACCCGCGCCGATCTCCTGCAAGGTCTGTTTCACCACGTCGATCTGCTCCTCGAACTGCGGGTGCGAGATGTCCACCACGTGCACCAGCAGATCGGCTTCGCGAACCTCGTCCAGCGTCGATTTGAACGACTCGATCAGCTCCGTGGGGAGTTTTCGGATAAATCCCACGGTATCCGACAGCAGGAAGGGCAGGTTGTCGAACACCACCTTGCGGACCGTGGTGTCCAGCGTGGCGAAGAGTTTGTTCTCGGCAAAGACCTCGCTCTTGGAGATGAGGTTCATCAGCGTCGATTTGCCGACGTTGGTATAGCCCACCAACGCCACACGGACCATTGCACCGCGGTTCGAACGCTGCACGGCCATCTGGCGGTCGATCTTCTTCAGGTCCTCCTTCAATTTCGAAATGCGGTTGCGGATGATACGCCGGTCGGTCTCGATCTCGCGCTCACCGGCGCCGCCGCGGGTACCCGTACCGCCCCGCTGACGTTCGAGGTGGGTCCACATGCCCGACAGCCGGGGCAGCATGTATTCGTAATTGGCCAGCTGCACCTGCGTCTTGGCATAGGCCGTCTGGGCCCGGGACATGAAGATATCGAGGATCAGGCGCGTGCGGTCCAGCAGGCGGCAGGGCATCTCCTTTTCGATGTTGCGCGTCTGCGAAGGGGACAGCTCGTCGTCGAAGATCACCACGTCGATCTCGTTTTCCTTGCAATACCCGGCAATCTCCTCCAGTTTGCCCGGTCCCACGTAGATGCGCGACGAAGGCTGCGGCAATCGCTGGGTGAAGCGTTTCACCGAACGGATGTCGGCCGTCTCGGCCAGAAACTCCAGTTCGTCGAGGAACTCCCCGGCCTGCCGCGGGTCCTGATTGTCGCGGATGACGGAGACCAGCACGGCGCGTTCGCGGCCGTCGGCCGGCACCGGGGCATCGGCCGCGGGATTATTTTTGTTCTCTTCCAAAATTGTCTTTACCATTTAAATCCGTTTATTCCGGTTCACTCCGGAACCTTTGTCATCGCGCTGCAAACACGATGCTACAAATAAGGGTATCCGCCCGAAAGCAGGATACCCTCAAAAAGTTGAGCCATACGCCTCAATTCCGTACGCGAAAATCGACCGGAAGGGTGAATTTCACACGTACCGTCTGGTTACGCTGCTTGCCCGGGCTCCATTTCGGCGATTTGTTCAGTACGCGGACCGCCTCTTCGGCCAACGAACGGTCGGGCGACTGCAACACCTCGATATTGGTCAGGCGTCCGTCCTTGTCGATCACGAACGAGAGAATCACGCGACCGTAGACGCCGTTATCGAGGGCGCTCTGCGGGAATTTCACGTTCTGCATCACCCAGTTCCGGAAGGCTTCGATGCTTCCGTCCATAAACGACGGCATCGTCTCGGCCACCAGGAAAACCTCGTCGTCAATGATCGGTTCGGGCTCCACCGGAATCAACTCGATCGGCGTATTCTCGTCAAATTCATCAAACGGAATATCCGTCTGGATTTTCCGGTCGTTCCGGACGATCTCGATCGCATCCGCAAAGGCTTTGAGCTCGATCTTACGGGGCACCTCGCGGGGTTTCTCGCGGGTGATTTCAGTCATCTCCACCTCGACCGGCGCACAGGCCAGGCCGAGTTGCTCGATCCGGTACTCTTTCGGCGTATAGGCAAAAGCGGCAACGACCAGAACAAGTGTCACTACCAAGCCGATCTCCAACAAAAGGCCTCGCTTATTTCGAAGGTCCGCCTTGAATGATTTTTTAGTCTCCATATCAATCAGGTTTAGAGGTTGGTACGCGAATCGAGGCAGCCGTATTTAAAAACGAAATTCCACCCGGCTGCCGGGCGGAATTTACGATTTCCCGACGGAATTAGTTCTGTACGCGGAAGTCTACCGGGAGGGTGTATTTGACACGCACCACCTGGTTACGCTGCTTGCCCGGGCTCCACTTCGGCGACTTGCTCAGCACGCGGATAGCCTCCTCGGAGAGCGAGCGGTCGGGGGTCTGCAACACCTGGATGTTGGTCAGACGACCGTCCTTCTCGATCACGAACGACAGGACCACGCGGCCCTGGATGCCGTTCTCGAGGGCGATCTGCGGGAACTTCACGTTCTGCTGCACCCAGTTGCGGAAAGTATTGAGGTCTCCGCCCTGGAACGAAGGCATGGTCTCGGCGATCAGGAACGGCTGGTCGTCCTCGATGGTCTCCTCGGCCACCTCGACCTGCTGAATCACCTCGGTATTCTCGTCGAACTCGGCGAAGTCGACCTCGGTGGTGATCTTCGTGTCGTTGGTCACGACCTGCAGCAGGTCGGTGATCACCTTCAGCTCCACCTTTCGGGGAGCCTCGGGCGGCTTCTGGTCCTGACGGGTGATCTCGGTGATCTCCTCTTCGACGATAGCCGTCTGCAAATCGAGTTTTTCAATGGTACGCTCTTTCGGCGTATACGCGAATGCTCCGATCACAAGACCGAGTGCAACGACAAGACCGATTTCGAGCAGAAGACCCCGCTTGTTCTGAAGGTCCGCCTTGGGTGATTTTTTGATTTCCATCTATTATAAATTTTTTTAATTGTTCGGGTATAAGCGCGCATGGGCACGCTATGCACCACAAATATATGGATAAAAATTCAAAAATGCACAGCCGGGTGCAAAAATCTTCGTTTTTTGCCTACTTTTGTAGGGTAAAAGTACTCTGAAAACAACAAAAAATGGCTGACCGCGAAACATTATACGGCAAAACGCCCGAGGAACTCGCCGCCCTGTGCGGCGGGCTGGGCATGCCGCGTTTCGCCGCACGGCAGATCGCCCGCTGGCTCTATGTCCGCCATACGGAGGACCCGTTGCTGATGACCGACATCGCCGCCGTGCACCGCCAGCGGCTCGCCGAAGCGTTCGCCCCGGCGTTCAGCGCCCCGGAGCGGGTCACCGAATCGGCCGACGGCACCAAAAAATACCTGTTCCGCATCCCGGGAGGTCATTTCATCGAGTCGGCCTACATCCCCGACGGGGAGCGGGCCACGCTCTGCGTCTCGTCGCAGGCCGGATGCCGCATGGGGTGTAAATTCTGCGCCACGGGACGGCAGGGGCTTCAACGGTCGCTCACGGCGGCCGAGATCCTCAACCAGATCGTCTCGCTGCCCGAGCGCGACAAGCTCACCAACGTCGTTTTCATGGGCATGGGCGAACCGCTCGACAACACCCGCGAGGTGCTGCGGGCGCTCGAAATACTCACCGCCGAGTGGGGTTTCGGGTGGTCACCGACACGCATCACCCTCTCCACGGCAGGCGTCGTGCCCGAGCTGCGGCGGTTCCTCGACGCCACGAAGGTCCACCTCGCGGTGAGCCTCCACAACCCTTTCCACGAGGAGCGGGCCGAAATCATGCCCGTCGAACGGGCGTGGCCCGTCGCCGAGGTCGCCGCCATCCTGCGCGAATACGATTTCACCCATCAGCGGCGGGTGTCGTTCGAATATATCGTGATGAGCGGGCTGAACGACTCGCCGCGCCACATCCGGGAGTTGACGCGGCTGTTGAACGGCATCAAATGCCGCATCAACCTGATCCGGTTCCACAAGATTCCCGATTCGCCCTACTTCTCGCCGGACGATGCGGCGATGATTCGTTTCCGCGACGCGCTGACGGCCCGGGGCATTCAGACCACGATCCGCGCCTCGCGGGGCGAGGACATTCAGGCCGCCTGCGGGTTATTGAGCACCAAAGGCGCTCAATAACGATTAAAAATGAAAAATTAAGAATTAAAAATTGCCTGCGGAGCAAAATTTGCAGCGATATGCGAAAAAACGACAGTATGACAAAACTGATTTTTCTGTTGATGCTCTCGCTCTGTGCGGGCGCCGTGCAGGCCCAGGTGAAATTCGAGACCAAATCGACCGACGCCGTGCGCGAAATGGCCGTCCGGCAGGGAAAACTGGTCTTCATCGACCTCTACGCCGACTGGTGTCCCCCGTGCCGGATGATGGAACGGGAGGTTTTCTCGCGCAAGGACGTGGGCGAATTCATGGACCAGCGGTTCGTGGCCGCCAAATACAACACCGACAAGCCCACGGGCCGCGAACTGATGAAGAAATACGGCAGCGGCTCGATCCCGCTCTACCTGGTGTTCGACACCCAGGGCGAACTGCTGGGCCGCATCACGGGCGCCGCCGACGCCGAGACTTTTATGGACAACCTCCGCACGATCATCGCCCGGCAGGCACCCAAGAAATAGGAAGCTCTGCAACTTCCTATTTCTTGGGAGTATAGACCACTTTCTTGGTCTCGAAGAAATCCTCTTCGAAAAAGCGCGGAATATCGTAGATATACCACCGTTTGCCGGTGAGGGCCAGCTCTTCGGCCAGGTCCCCGCCTTTCAGGTAGAGGATGCCGTTCGGCAGCGAACCGCGCTCCCCGCGCTCGATCAGGGGCCAGACCCATTTCACAAACTCCGGCATGGCCGTCACGGCCCGCGAAACGACGTAATCGAAACGTTCCTTCAGGGTCTCGACCCGCACGCAGCGGGGCGTGAGGTTTTCCAGTCCGAGGCTCGCCGCAACGCCCTCGACCACGGTTATCTTCTTGCGGATGGAGTCCGCAGCCGTGAAATGCGCCCCGGGAAAGAGGATCGCCAGCGGCACCGACGGAAATCCCCCGCCGCACCCCACGTCGAGGATGCGCGCGCCGTCGCCGAACGTACAGACCTTGGCGATGGCCAGCGAGTGCAGCACGTGGCGCAGGTAGAGCTGGTCGAAATCCTTGCGCGAAACGACGTTGATCTTCGCGTTCCAGTCGGCGTAAAGGTCGTACAACGCCGCGAACCGCTCGCGCTGCAGGCCGGAAATCTCCGGAAAATATTTCTCGATCAATTTCATGGAATCATTTGTTTTCACCCGCGGCGATCAGCCGGCACATCTGCTCCCGGGCGCGGTGTATCTGGGTTTTGACCGTTCCCAGCGGCAGGGCCAGCTTCGCGGCGATCTCCTCGTAGGAGTACTCCTCGAAAAAACGCATCAGGATCAGCTGTCTGTAACGGGGCGCCAGCCGGTCGAGGTACTGCTCGATCTGCGACCGCTGCTGGAGGTTGATGACGCTCTCCTCGGGGGTCGGAGCGCTCGACGCCGGGGCATAGAAGCGGTCGTCGATCGACAGGTCGTCCTGACGACGACGCACGAAGTCGATGAACGTGTTGCGGGCGATGGTGTAGACCCACTGTCCGAAGGTATAGTCGGAGCTGTAACGGTGGATGTTGATATAGACTTTGATAAAGGTCTCCTGAAGCAGGTCGTCGGCATCGTTCGCACCGCCCAACCGCTGTACGAACAGGCGGTGAATCGCGTCACGGTAACGGTTGAAGAGGTATTCGAAAGCGGTATTGTCCCCCTTCAGCACCCGGTCGACCAGTTCCCGGTCCTCGGCTACGATATAGTCGGCTATCTCCATACGCGGTCGTCACGGCGGAGCAGCATGACCCACAGCACCGCGGCCCACAGCGGACTCAGCAGGTCGTAAATGAAATAGCGGCCCATGATCCCGCCCTCGCCCAGCCGACGGGCGACGCGCCGCACCTCGAGGGCCACGGCAACGTAACGGACGATCACCAGCGTCAGCGCCGCGATCTTATACTCCAAGGGCATCACCGCCAGGGCACAAACCGCCGTGGCGAAGAAAAGCACCCGCGACCAGAGTTCCCAGCCGACGTAGGTGCGCACCGCCTGCGGGTAGAAGCGGAACGCCGAGCCGTAATAACGCAGCTGGCTCATCCACCAGCCCATGCCGCCCCACGTCTTTTCGCGCAGCGTGGCGCGCGGCGAGAGGATGACGCTCACGTTGTCGCGGGTCATGACCCGCTGCATGAACAGGTCGTCCTCGCCGATGTTCATATTGAGGTGGCTGAATCCGTTGGCCCCGAAATAGATGCGTTTGGTGAAACCGTAGTTGTGCAGCGTTCCCCGGTAGGCGCGGCGCTGCACGGCGCGGGCGATCCACGCAGCGGATTGCATCATCCGCCCGGTGCGCATCATGTAGTTCGCAAATCCTTTCCTGCGCTCCACGCCGCAATATCCCACGACGATCTCCCCGCGCATGAAACCCTTGGCCATGAGCGACAGCCAGCGGTCGGTCTGCGGCACGGCGTCGGTCGAGGTGAAGACCATGCACTCGTAATGCGCCGATTTAATGCCCACATTGAGCGCCATCTTGCGCGAAATCGGGAAACGAGGGTCGAGCTGGATCTTCGTCGTGGTGATCTGCGGGAACGACTGTTTGAGCCGCGCGAGGTCCTCGTAAAAATCCGAGTCGTGGCCGACGTAGACGATCACCACCTCGAAATCGGGGTAGTTCTGGGCCAGGATCAGCGGCAGGCGCTCCTCGACGAACGAATAATCCTCGGAAAAGAGCGGCACGACCACCGACACGGGCGGTTCGTCCTCCATCTCCGCCGCACGCCGGTTATTCTTATACCCGGGAATGCGGCCGTAGGTGAAAATATAGTAATGGAACTGCACACCGAGCAGAAGGAGCATCGACCCCGCGAGGGCCGCCCCTTCCCAGCCGTAGCATGCCAGAAAATCATCGATGAATTGCATATTGCCGAAATATGCGCAAAGATAGAAATATTTTGTGTATTTTTGCCGAATAGTTGAGTATGAAATTTACCCTGCAACATAAAGACCCGTCGTCCCGCGCCCGCGCGGGCGAACTCCAGACCGACCACGGCACGATCCGCACCCCGATCTTCATGCCCGTCGGCACGGCGGCCACCGTCAAAGGCATTTTCCACCGCGATGTGCGCGACGAGGCGCGGGCCCAGATCATCCTGGCCAACACCTACCACCTCTACCTGCGTCCCGGCGTGGAGATCATCGAGAAGGCCGGCGGCGTACACCGTTTCTCGACCTGGGAAGGCCCGATGCTCACCGACAGCGGCGGATTTCAGGTCTTCTCGCTCGCGGCGTGCCGCAAGCTGAAAGAGGAGGGATGCCATTTCCGTTCGCATATCGACGGCTCGAAGCACCTCTTCACGCCCGAGAGCGTGATCGACACCGAGCGGACGATCGGCGCCGACATCATGATGGCGTTCGACGAATGCCCCCCGGGCGACGCACCGCGCGAATACGCCGCCAAGTCGCTGGACCTTACGGAGCGGTGGCTCGACCGGTGTTTCAACCAGTATCACCGGACCGAACCGAAATACGGCCACTATCAGGCCTTGTTCCCCATCGTGCAGGGATGCACCTACCCCGACCTCCGCGCCCGGGCCGCCGAGAACGTAAAACAATACGGAGCAGACGGTTATGCCATCGGCGGACTGGCCGTCGGCGAACCGACCGAAGTGATGTACGAAATGATCGACGTGGTCAACGCCATACTGCCGGAGGACCGTCCCCGCTATCTGATGGGAGTCGGCACGCCGGTGAATATCCTCGAGGGCATCGCGCGCGGCGTCGACATGTTCGACTGCGTGATGCCGACGCGCAACGGCCGCAACGGGCAGCTGTTCACCGCCGAGGGGGTCATCAACATCCGCAACAAGAAATGGGAGGACGACTTTTCGCCGATCGACCCCCAGGGAACGGCCTTCGTCGACACGCTCTACTCGAAAGCCTACCTGCACCACCTGACGGTCTGCGGCGAGATGCTCGCGGCGCAGATCGCCTCGCTGCACAACATCGCTTTCTACCTGCGGCTGGTCGGAGCGGCCCGCGAACACATCCTCGCCGGGGATTTCGCGGTGTGGAAGGAGGAAATGGTCGCCAAACTGCAAAAAAGGCTCTAACCGATGAAAATGCGTTTTCCGGGGTTCAAAATCTTGGACCGTTACATATTGGGGAAGTTCCTCACGACCTACTTCTTCTCCATCGCCATGATCATCGTTATCGTGGTGGTCTTCGACTATGTGGAGAAGATCGACGACTTCACGGAGCTGCACGCCCCCCTGAAATCGGTCATCCTCGACTACTACCTCAACTTCATCCCCTACTTCATCAACCAGTTCAGCGGCCTGTTCACCTTCATCGCCTGCATCTTCTTCACCTCGAAGATGGCCTATCAGACCGAGATCGTGGCCATGCTCTCGGGCGGCATGTCGTTCCGAAGGCTGATGTGGCCCTATTTCCTCGGGGCGTTCATCATCGCCTCGCTGTCGCTGACGCTCAACCTCTGGCTGATCCCCATTTCGCAGCGCCACATCGTCAGTTTCGAACAGCAGTACATCAAACGCAAGCAGAACACCAAGTTCAACCGACACATCTACCGCCAGATCGAACCCGGCATCTTCGCCTATATCCGCGGCTACAACGACGGAGCCCGTCAGGCGTCGTTCTTCGCCCTGGAACGCTATTACAGCGGTACGATGACCCATTCGCTCGAGGCTTCCGACGTGAAGTTCAACCCCGAGACCCGGCGCTGGACCGCGCCGCGCTACACCAAACGGGAATTCGACTCGCTGGGCATGGAAACATTCGAACAATTCCGCAACCTCGACACGCTCATCAACCTCGACGTCACGGAACTGGGCGAGATCAACGACCTGATCCAAACCATGAACATCTCCGAGCTCAACGACTTCCTCGACCAGCAGCGGGCCAAGGGTTCCGACTCGATCAACATCATCGAGGTCGAGAAACACGCCCGTTACGCCTATCCGCTTTCGACGTTCATCCTCACGCTGATCGGCGTCTCGCTGTCCTCACGCAAGGTGCGCGGCGGCACGGGACTGCACATCGGCATCGGCACGGGACTGTGCTTCTCGTACATCCTCTTCAACCGCTTCTTCGAGGAGTTCGCCAAGAGCGGAACGCTGCCGCCCGGGCTGGCCGTGTGGCTGCCCAACATCATCTATCTGTTCATTGCCGTCTACCTCTACCGGAAGGCGCCGAAATAACCCATAACCCATGGAGAAACGACCCAATTACCTCTCCCGGCTCCGGCAGAACCCGCTGCTCTGGAACCTCACGCTGATCGTCGCCCTGATCCTTGCGGCAGCCATCGCCGCCCATATCCTGATGCGGGTCGGCACGCGCCACGGAGCGCGGCGCACCGTGCCCGATTTCTCGGGCGTCGCGCTGCACGACGCCCAGCGCATCGCCCGCAAGCACGACTTGCAGCTGCACATCAACGATTCGCTGTTCGTCCCCGCCTACGAAGGCGGCATCGTCCTCGACCAGCTTCCCGAAGGCGGCGTGGAGGTGAAACCCGGACGCACGGTCTACATCACGATCAACTCCTTCCGCCAGAAGATGGTTCCCGTACCCTACGTGGCCGGGCGTTCGCTGCGCCAGGCCAAGAACATGCTGGAGATCGCCGGGCTGGAGATCGCCGAGCTGGTCTACCGCCCCGACATCGCCACCAACTACGTACTGGAGGAGTACTGCGACGGAAAACAGATCACGCAGACGACCCGCATGGAGGCCGAGATGGGTTCCGGCGTAACGCTTTACGTGGGTGTCGAGAGCGGTCGCGGAACGACCGTCGTGCCGCGGCTGGTGGGGCTGCCCCTGATGCAGGCCAAGGGCCGTCTCTGGGAACTGGGGCTCAACGTCGGGAAAGTGGACTTCGACGAGGGTGTCAACCTCCTCAACCAACGGGATTCGCGGGTATACGTCCAGATTCCGGGCGCTGAGCGCAGCGCCGGGCTGGGATCGAAGGTCGATCTGCGGCTGACACTCGACGCAAACAAAGTGGACAAACACCGGGCCGAGGCCGAAAAGCAGGCGCAGGCCGCCGCCGAGGAGCGCCGGCTGGCCGAACAGCAGCTTGCCGACTCGCTCGCGCAGGCGGCGCTGGAAGAGGCTGCGGAACCCGCCGCAGAACAGCCCGCGAACAACGACAACGAGGGATTTTTCGACTGATGACCGACGAACGACCGATCGAGGAGCTGGCCCCGGAGGTGATTCCGGCAGACGGGGAGGACGAAGAAGAAGCGGGCCTCTACGAGCACTTTGCGGTCACGGCCGACAAGGGGCAGACTCCCATGCGGCTGGACAAGTTCCTGACCGTAAGGATGGAACACTGCTCGCGCAACCGCATTCAGGCGGCGGCCGACAGCGGCAACATCCTGGTCAACGGCAAGGCGGCGAAGTCGAGCTACAAGGTCAAGCCGCTGGACCGCATCCAGATCGTGATGCCCTATCCGCGGCGTGAGGTGGAACTCCGGGCCGAGAACATTCCGCTCGACATTCCCTATGAAGACAAATGGCTGCTGCTGGTGGACAAACCCGCCGGGATGGTCGTCCATCCGGGCGTGGGCAATTACGACGGCACGCTGGTCAACGCGCTGATGTACCACCTCAACGCGCAGGGAATTCCGGCCGAGGAGCAAAACCGTGCGGGGCTGGTGCACCGCATCGACAAGAACACCTCGGGACTGCTGGTGATCGCCAAGGACGAGCAGACCCATGCGCGGCTGGCCAAGCAGTTCTTCGATCACACGATCCAGCGCCGCTATGTGGCCCTCGTGTGGGGCAACTTCGAGGAGGACGAAGGAACGATCACGGGCAACATCGGCCGCAGTCCCAAGGACCGGCAGAAGATGTTCGTCTTCGCCGACGGCTCGGACGGCAAGCACGCCGTGACGCACTGGAAGGTTCTGAAACGCTACGGATACGTGACTCTCGTGGAGTGCCGCCTGGAAACAGGACGCACGCACCAGATACGCGTCCACATGGCGTGGATCGGTCACCCGCTGTTCAACGACGAGCGCTACGGCGGCGACCGCATCCTCAAGGGCACGACTTTCGCCAAATACCGCCAGTTCATCGACAACTGCTTCACGGTGATGCCGCGCCATGCGCTGCACGCCCGTCTGCTGGGCTTCGAACATCCCGCAACCCATGAGGAGGTGCTGTTCGAAAGCCCCCTTCCGGACGATTTCCAAGCCCTGCTGGAGAAGTGGGACACCTATTGTTCGGCGGCGGAAACCGCCGAACAATAATTAATTGCGAAGCCATGTTTCTGCCGACGACCATCAAAGAGGTCCGCGAACGCGGATGGGACCAGCTCGACGTGATCTTTTTTTCGGGCGACGCCTACATCGATCATCCGGCATTCGGCGCGGCCGTCGTGGGACGGCTGCTCGAGGCCGAGGGTTACCGCGTGGCCATCGTCCCCCAGCCCAACTGGCGCGACGACCTGCGCGATTTCACCAAGCTGGGCGTCCCGCGCCTCTTTTTCGGGGTCTCGGGCGGGTCGATGGACTCGATGGTCAACCACTACACGGCCAACCTGCGGCTGCGCCACGACGACGCCTACACCCCCGGCGGCAAGGCGGGATTCCGCCCCGACCACGCCGTGACGGTCTACTCGCAGCTGCTCAAACGCCTCTATCCGCACGTCCCGGTAGTCATCGGGGGCATCGAAGCCTCACTGCGCCGCCTGACCCACTACGACTACTGGAGCGATGCGCTGAAACCATCGATCCTGGCCGATTCGGGCGCCGACCTGCTGATTTACGGCATGGGCGAACGCGTCGTGCAGGAGGTTGCCCGGGCAATGCGCAACGGCTACAACGCCAAACTGCTGCGCAAAATCCGGCAGGTGGCGTTTCTCTCCGATGAGAATTACGTCGCACGGCTCGATCCCGCAACGACGATCCGTCTCAACAGCTACGAGGAGTGTCTGCGCAGCAAAGCCGCTTTCGGGGAAAATTTCAAAGTCATCGAGACCCAGAGCAACCTGATGGAACCCGAAGCGACGCTCGTGGAGGCTGTCGGCGACCGCTATACGGTCGTCACGCCCGCCAATACGACGCTCTCGACCGAGGAGCTGGACCATTCGTTCGACCTCCCCTACGAACGGGCCCCGCATCCGCGTTATGCGGGCAAGGGCGACATCCCGGCATGGGAGATGATCAAACACTCGGTGAACATCCACCGCGGCTGTTTCGGGGGCTGCTCGTTCTGCACCATCTCGGCGCATCAGGGCAAGTTCATCAACTCGCGCAGCGAACGTTCGATCCTCTCCGAAGTGGAGAAAATTACAAAAATGCCGGGGTTCAAAGGCTATCTGTCCGACGTAGGGGCCCCCTCGGCCAACATGTACCGCATGGGCGGCCGCGACCGCGAGTTGTGCCGCAAATGCCGCCGCGCGTCGTGCCTCCACCCGAAGCCGTGCCCCAACCTCGACAACGACCACCGGCCGTTACTGGCTCTGTATGAAAAAATCCGCGCCGTCAAAGGGATCAAAAAAGCCTTTATCGGCAGCGGCATCCGTTACGACCTGTTCGACCGGTCGCCCTATCTGGAAACGGTGCTCAAACACCACACCTCGGGACGGCTCAAAGTGGCGCCCGAGCACACCGAGGAGAGCGTATTGAAGCTGATGCGCAAACCGCCGTTCGCGCTGTTCGAACAGCTCAACACGGATTTCCACCGCATTTGCAGCCGGGAGCGTCTGCCCTATCAACTGATCCCGTACTTCATCTCCTCGCACCCGGGATGCACCGAGCGGGACATGAAATCGCTGTCGGAGAAAGTGTTGGGGAAACTGCATTTCAATCTCGAGCAGGTGCAGGACCTCACGCCCACGCCGATGACCCTCTCGTCGGTGATGTTCTACACGGGCGAAAATCCCTACACGCACGAAAAAGTCTACGTCGCCCGTTCGCAGGACGACAAAAGGCGGCAGAAATCGTATTTTTTCGGCGGAAAACCACGCCCGGAACAGCGGCCGGTCCGGAAAGGCGGAACGGGATTCCGGAAATTCAACAAGAAAGGCTAACGAATTCGTTAGCCTTTCTTATTAAGATGATGGCAGCGCAGAACCGGCTCGGAAAAGTCCAACCTGCCACCGCCCCTAAAAGCGCGTTCTTAAAGCGCTAAAGGGCAGGTTTGAGCAGACCGAACAGCAGGCAGGCGATCACGAACGTCACGACGATATTGAAGGTCTGCGCCGCGAGGAACGACCAGAGGACATTGCGGTTCTCCCTCGAGATGATGTCTTTGAGGCGCGTGTCGAGACCGATGCAGACGAACGCCAGCGAAAAGAAGACCGTCGAGAACATCTTCGCCACGCCCGGTTCGAGGAGCTTGCCCTTGGCGCTGAGCGTAAAGAGGTCGTTCGACTGACAAAGACTGAAAATGAGCGACGCGGCGACGAACCCGATGATGAATTTGGGGAACTTCTCCCAGACGATGCCCAGCGAGGGCGCCTGGCTGCCCTTCTCGCCGCGGGTCGAAAGGTAGAGCGCGATGAAGAACGCCACGACGCCGATCAGCACGTTCTGCGCCGCTTTGATAATCACGGCGTGCTGGTTGGCGACCTCGCCGACGATCATGCTCGATGCGGCGACGCCCGACGTGGTGTCGATCGTACCGCCGATCCACGCTCCGGCGACCTCCTCGGCCACCTCGGGGGAGAACAGATGCGGGAGGATCAGGTTCGCCAGCCACGGCATGAGGTAGATCATCGGAACGACGACGATCAGCACCAGCGAGACGATGTAGGAGAGCTTCTTGTCGTCGCCGCCCGCCACGCGCGCCGCCGTGATGCAGGCCGAAACGCCGCAGATCGAGACGCCGCTCGAGAGGATCATCGCCGAACGTTCGTCGACCTTCATGCGGCGCGAGAGCCGGAAGGCGAAGAACCACACGACGGCCACCACGAGGCAGGCCTGCACGAGTCCGAAGACGCCCGACTTCATCACGTCGCTGAAGAGGATCGTGGCGCCGAGGCAGACCACGCCGATTTTGATGAAGAACTCGCCCTGGATGGCGGGTTTCATCCATGCGGGAACGTGCCACACGTTGCGGATCAGCAGGCCGAACAGCACCGAGAAAAAGACCGATTCGAAGCCGTAGTACGAAACGGCCGGAATTTTGGCCACGACCTGCGCCAGCAGCGAAACGGCGAAGACGACGACCAGCGACGGCAGCAGTCCTTTGAGGGGACGCCGCAGCAGCAGGCAGCCGACGTAGAGCACCGCCAGCACGATGGCGAACAGGTAAGCGATATTGTACCAGGCCACTTCGCCCACGAGGGTCGAGGGAACACTCGGCAGGTCGGCGGGGATGAACGCCGCAAGCAGCAGCAGCGGAATCGAGACCCAGACCACCACCCAGTCCTCGACGCGAAGTTGTTCGATAAAGTTTTTCATAGCAAAATGCAAGTTTGTTTTTCGTTCGGGTTTCCGTCTAAGACGGTTGTTATTCGCGGCGTACCGCTGCGTTTACAAATTGGACCCACCCCCAAACCCCCGCCTTGGCGGGGGCTTGTCGCAGCGCGACCGGAATGCGGGTCGTAACTACGCTAAAAAATTCCGCTCAGCATCAGCGACACGACGTTGCGGTTCGACGCGGCGTGCGATGCATAGTCCTCGTAGGTGTAGTTGAGCTGGCAGCGGAGGAATTTCACGGGCTGCCACAACAGTCCCGCCGTGTAGTTGGTCTGGCGGGAGGCATTTTCAGACGTATTCTCGCGGAAGGTGTCGTAGCGCACCGCGGGCATCAGCGTCCGCGTCACACGCCAGCCGCCCACGGCGTACCAGCCGTCGCTGTCCAGCTCGCCGGCGCCCTGGGGAAGCCCCGTCGTGCCGCAGATGTACTCGGCACGCACCACCAGAGGGCCGCGGTCGTAGCAGGCACCCGCACCGTAGCGGACACGTTTGAGGTAGTCGGCACCGTATTCGCCCCAGTAGTAGGAACCAGCGACCTGCAATCCCGCGACGGGACGCAGTGTCAGCCGCGCCGCGATGTCCTTCGATTTGTTCTTGTCCTTTATGTTGAGCCCTTCGCCGTTGAAGACGCCGAAATTATAGCTCAGGATGCTGAAACCTTCGCGTTTGAAGAAGCTGCCGCAGAGCATGGCGCCCATATCGCGGCCCGTGGCCGAAAGCCCGCAGATGTCGTTGAAACCCATCAGCCGGCACAGGGAAAGCGGGTATTCGATAAATTCGTATTTGAGGGGCGGATACTCGGTGTTCTCGATCGAGAAAGGGAGTTTGAACTCTCCGAGCTGGAAATTCAGCCCATCGAAAGGCCGGTAACGGAGATAGGCGTCGACGATCTTCGGCGACACGAACTCGACCTGCACGCGGTAGTCGAGTTTCGGAGCGATGGCGCCCGCCAGATTCAGCCGCACGCGTTTGATGAAAAAGGACGAGGAGGTCTCCGACCACTCGCAACCGGCCTGCACATAACCCGAAATCTCGGGCAGGCGGGCCAGTATCCTGTCCCACGTCGAGGTTTTGGCTTTCAGGGCTTCGACCTCGGCAGAAAGCTCCGCAACGGAGGGTTCGGCGGCAGGCTCCCGGGCCTGAACCCCGAGGATAAGCAGGGAGAATAGTCCCACAAAAATCGTTTTCATAAACAGCGATTCGAATTCGGGTACAAAATTCGGGATTTCATCGCTGCGGGTCAATACGCCTAAATACCTAAAAAGGACCGGATTCTTCCGGTCCTTTCACAAAACAACTCCCGATGCGGCACTACCGCGGCATGGGGAACGAAAGCGTACGCGCGTCGAGGTAGGCGTCGGGGAAAGGACTCCAGTTCCACGCCTGGCCGTTCGAAAGGGTGAAATGAGCCCCCAGGCGCAGGGTATTGTTGTCGATGACGGTGATGCGCGAAGGCAGATTCTCCTTCTGGATCACCACCACCGAGGTCATCGACACCGTGGGCTTGGTCTTCACCGGCGCCATCGTCTTATAGTCGGGTTTCCACGGCGACATGTGCGCCAGCGAATCGGGAAGCGCGAACCCCGACGTGCGGGTCGTATCGCGTTTGAAATCGAATTTCGGTTCCTGGGCCGAAGCGGCCAGCGCCACGACGAGCGCCACGGCTGCAAACAACATCTTTCTCATAGTTTTTCCCCTTTTATCTCTTCATTATCACTAACGCTAAAACACTTCCCGTAGTATGCGCACCGACTGTACGGCGCTGATGGCATCGAGATGATAGCCGAAATAGGACAACATCGCACTCAAAAAGTCCGACCGCCGGTCGCGGTTCAGCTCCACTTCGCCCAGCCGCCGCACGTCGCAGCACAGCATCCGATCGAGCAGGCAGGCGCACTCCTGCGTCATCACCCCCGGATGTGCGGGCCGCACGGGGGTATACAGCCCCTCGCGGATGTCGAACCACGCCCCCGGCGTATAGTCGTTGCCCGGGCGGTAGCCCAGCAGGCGGCTCAGGTTGGCCAGGAACCAGAGGTGGAAATTCGAAACCCCGTCGTCCATCGCATCCAGCGCTTCGGCCGAGCTCCACACGAAATCGAAAAGCGGTTCGTTAGGCTCGCTCTCCCGGACCAGGCGATACAAAACTTCGGCCATAAAAAGCGCCATCGTCGACTTGCGGACGTCGAACGGCAGGCTTTGCAGCACGAATCCCGCACGCACCTCTTTGAAGCGGTCCATCTGCTGCCGCGAGGACTCCAATCCCTCGAACTCGACGGGAAACATTGGCTGAAACAGCGCCAGTTTCGATCCCCGTCCGCTGCGGCTGCGGACGCCCTGCACCATGTAGCTGCGGCGGCCTCCGACATCGGTCAGCAGGTAGGCGACCATCGATGAATCGCCGTATTTGAGCGTGTGCAGCACGATGCCGCGGCCTTTGTAGCTTTTCACGACTCCTTTTTCACATGTACCAGCATCCAACCGTCGCGTTCGGCGGTGGCGACAGCCGTCATTCCCTGTTTTGCGGCAGCCTCCGTGACCGCCGGGACATCCTGTTCCAGAAATCCGCTCATCACCAGATCGCCGCCCGGGAGCAACGCCGCGGCATAGGCCGGCATGTCGGCCACGAGGATATTGCGGTTGATATTGGCCAGGATGAAATCGTAACTCCGGCCCGCGATGCGGCGCACGTCGCCCAGCATCGGGGTAATACGCTCCGAGACCCCGTTCGCGGCAACATTCTCGCGGCAGTTTTCATCGGCCCAGTCGTCGATGTCCACGGCGTCGACATGCGCCGCGCCGCACTTCGCGGCGACGATTGCCAGCACGCCCGTACCGCTGCCCATATCGAGCCCCGTGCGGCCCGCGACCCCGAGGTCGAGCACCGCGCGCGACATGAGCCATGTCGTGGCATGGTGGCCCGTGCCGAACGACATCTTGGGCATCACGACCACCTCCGTCTCGCCCGCGGGAGCCGCCTCGTGGAACGGCGCGCGGATGCGCAGGCGGCCTTCGACGTCGGTGGAGGGGAAATTGCTCTCCCACACGGCGTTCCAGTTCTGCGTCTCGATGGAGATGTAACGTCCGCCGACGCCGTAGCGCGCCAGCAGGCCGTCGACCTGCTCCTTGCAGTCGGCCAGCCGCTCCTGCGGGATATATGCCTTCAGCACGCCGTCGCCGGTCTCGAAACTCTCGAACGGGAAATCGGCCAGTTCGGCGGTCAGAATCCCGGCCAGTTCTTCGTCGGTACACGGGACATTGAGCGCGATGTAATCCATATTATGTAAAATTTTCGTATCTTCGTCGGAACAAAGTTACTCAAATTATCGACATTCAGCGGATCGGAGATGGCAGAAAATACGAAAAAGTGGGAGGAGGTCGGACGCCGCTACCGCACGTACATCAAATTGGAGAAGCGGCTCTCGAAAAACACCGTCGAGTCGTACATGCGCGACCTGAGGCAGTTCGCCCATTTCATCCTGCGCCAGTGGGACGTAGCGCCCCACAAGGTCGAGGAGGCGATGATCGAGCGTTACATGGCGTGGCTCTACGACCGGGGCCGCGAAAAGACGTCGCAGGCGAGGGCGCTGAGCGGCGTGAAGAGTTTCTTCAACTTCCTGATGATCTCCGACAAGATCGAATCGTCGCCGGCGGAGTTCGTCCTGACGCCCAAATTCGGACGCCAGCTCCCCGACGTGCTCACGACCCCGGAGATCGACCGCATCATCGCCGCCGTGGACACCTCGACGCCCAAGGGACTGCGCGACTGCGCCATGCTCGAAGTGCTCTACTCGTGCGGACTGCGCGTCTCGGAGCTCACGTCGCTGCGGATGCAGGACCTCTTTTTCGGCGAAGGCTACATCCGCGTAATCGGCAAAGGCGACAAGCAACGGCTCGTACCGATCAGCGCAACGGCGCGCGACCGCATCCAGCTCTACCTCGAAAAACGGCGGAGCGCCCGGGCCGGCGAGGAGGTCGTATTCCTGAACAACCGCGGCGGGCAGCTCACCCGGGTAATGATCTTCACCATCCTCAAAGAGGCCGCCCGACGGGCCGGGATCACCAAGCGCATCAGTCCCCACACCTTCCGCCACTCGTTCGCCACACACCTGATCGAAGGCGGCGCCTCGATCCGCCAGGTGCAGGAGATGCTGGGGCACGAAAGCATCCTGACGACTGAAATATACACCCATCTCGACCGCGAGCACCTGCGCCGCACGGTCGAAGAGCATCTGCCGATCTGACAGCAGGGGATTCCTTATATTATAGCCTGCGGATTTGCGACCGGGACGTCAGCCGCAGCGATTCGTAGTCGAGTCCCGAGATCACGACCAGCACGCCGCCGGGCGTCACCGTCTGCGCGAGCAGTTCGGGCAGCGGCGTCGCCGAGTCCCGGCACAGGCGTTCGAAAGCCGCGCGGCAGTCGGACGGGAAGCCGGGGACCAGCAGTCCCGAATAGAACTCCGTGGCGGCGAGGCGGTCGGGTTCGGAACAACTTTCGACAGCAACCACCCGGCCGTCGGGAGCGAGCGTCAGCAGCGGATTGCGGACGATACCCCCGGGAGTCCAGAGAAGGTTAGAGGCTATCCGCCGGATTGGCTGCGCGGAAGAATCCATCGGCGAAGATACGGATATCGAGTTGCTGTTCGTAGAGTTTTTCGACCGCCGTGCGCGTCGGGGGCGTAAACTCGACCTTCAGGTCGGTGACCGTCACCGAGGGGCGCTGGGGCTTGCCCGTGAAATTCAGGAAGTCGATGCGCAGGCGGCGGTGCGACGAATCGACGACGAAACGGCGCGAGAAAGTCTCCTCACGGTTGCGCCGCAGGGTCGTGGTATAGACTCCCGTGCGGGTGCTGTCGCGGCGTTCGAGCCAGACGGAGCCTTTGAGCCCCTTGTCGTTGCGGTCGAGCGAATCGACGAGGTATTTGAGCGAAAGCTGGTAGTCGCCCGGCTCGACGTCGAGCGTGAAACTCAGCCGCGCCGTATCGGCCAGCGACCGCACGCGGATCAGCGAGTCGGCAAGCACGGCCCGGGTGAAGGTCCGGCGGGCCACGTTGTCGATCGTGTCGAGCACGGCGACCTCGCGGTTATAGAATTTGCCCTCCCGTTCGAGCATCTCGATGGCACGTTCGACGATGTCGCCCAAGCGGGCGCTCTTGCGCTTCGAGAAGTTGCCGATGGTGTAGTGAACGTCGTCGGTCGTATAGCCGTAGCGGGCGAAAATCGGCTCGTAGATGCGCAGCGAGTCGGTCCGGACGTTCCCGTTGCCGATATAGGCGTTGGTGAGGAACGCATCGTGGAAAATCTGCGCCAGCTTGTCGTCGGGGATGATCTTGTGGCGGGCGCAGGCGGCGAAAAGCACCACCAAAGCGGCGGAAGCCGTTATGCGGAGGAATCGTTTCATATCATTCGTTGTTTTTTATCATGCTGCGCACCGTAACGCCCGACAGCAGGACGGCCACGGCGGCGAAAGCGGCAAGGACGGCCAACAGGTCGGCAAAGCGGAATTCGACGGGATAGCTCTTCGTGAGGAACGTTTCGGCGGGAATCTCGATCAGTCCGAAATGCTGCTGCACGAGGCTTGCGCCGACCCCGATAACGACACCTGCGGCAGCCCCCAGGCCGCATATCAGGAATCCCTCGGAGCGGAACACGGCCCGCACCAGCCCCATATCGGCCCCCAGCGCCCGGAGCGTCACGATGTCGCCGCGCTTCTCGACAATCAGCATGGCCAGCGCACCCACCACCGAGAACGAGGCGATGACGAGCACCAGCAGGGCGATGAAGAAGATGCCCCACTTCTCGTAGGTCATGATGCGGTAGAACGAGGCGCGGAGTTCGTCGCGTGTGCGGACCCGGAAGTCGTCGCCCACGGCCTCGGCGACAGCCCGGCGGACCCCGGCGGCATCGGCCCCCGGATCGAGGCGCACGACCAGCGACGAGACGCGTCCCGGGTAGCCGAAAAGCTCCTGCGCCAGCCGCAGCGACGAGAGTACATAGGTGCGCTCGGTGTCGAGGTCGAGCGTATAGACCCCGCCCACGGGCTCCGTGCGGCGCGTATAGTTTTCCAGCGGCAGCAGCGTCGAGAACGAGCCCCGGCGCACGGCGTAGAGCGTCACGTCGGCGTCGGCCAGCGACCGGATGCCCAGCATCCACGCCATCGACTGTCCGACGACCAGTCGTTCCAGGTCGCCCAGCCGCACCCGCCACTCCCCGGCCGACACGGCGTCGCCCAGGGCGAACACCTCGGCATAGGCGTCGTCGACACCCCGCACCGTGGCGGTAGCCTGACGGCCCCCGTGTTCGAGCAGGGCGCTCTGTTCGAGGGTGAACGACAGCGCCCCGACGCCCGGAATGCGCCGGAGCGCCGCGGAGTCGATCTCCTCCTGCGCAAAGGTCTGGCCCTGCCGCGGGGTGACGGTCAGGTCGGCGTCGAAAGCCGAATACATCGACTTCACCAGCGACTCGAAGCCGTTGAAGACCGACAGCAGGATAATCATCGCCGCAACGGGCATCGCCACGGCCGCGACGCTCAGTCCCGCGATCAGGTTGACAACCGACCGGGATTGGGACGAGAAGAGGTAGCGGCGGGCAAAGAGCTGCGGCAGCATGGTCCGGTTATTCGTTCTTCAACGCTTTGTCGATATTCTCGATGTATTCCAGGGAATCGTCGAGGAAGAACTGGATTTCGGGAACGTTTTTCAACTGGTTGCGCAGCCGTTGGCCCAGGGCCCGGCGGATGAACCAGTTCTGATGTTCGAGACGCTGCATCACTTCGTCGCTCTGCTCGAAGGGGAAGATGCTGACGTAAATCTTGGCGTAGCTGAAATCGGGCGAAACACGCACGGCCGTGACCGTGACGAGCGCACCGCGGACGATCTGCGCCCCCTCCTTCTGGAAGATGTCGGCGGCGTCCTTCTGGATCTGTTTGGCGATTTTCTGCTGACGGGTGGTTTCCATAATCTGCTGTTTTTACAACCCATATTTGAAGACCTCGCGGTTCTTCTCCTTTTTGGGTCTTGGTTTCCAGGTTTCGAAGCCCTGTTTGTTGAAGCGGTAGTTCAGCCCCACGGAGATCGTGAGGTTGTCGAGCGGCGAACGCAGCGGAGTGGCCCAGAAGGGGTTTTCCGACCCGTCGCCGGCATTGTCCGAATATTTATTGCGGTTGCGGACGATGTCCGAATAGCCGAAGTAGTAACGCACGCGGAAATTCAGTTCGAAACGGCGGATCAGAAACGCGATACCGCCGCCGCCGGCCAGCCCGTAGCCCCAGCGGTTGTCGCGCGGAAGTTTGAAATCGTAGGTCCCCTTCCAGTCGGAGGCCCCGTTGGCCCGCGCCTGCTCGTTCTCGTAGGTCGAAGAGAAATTGTAGGAAAAGGTTGCCGCGGCCTCGAAGTAGACGCGCACGTGGTTGCGGAACATGTAGACATGGGGCTGCCAGACAATCGGCAGCACCACCGAATTGATATGCCGCGAGTAGTAGAGGTAGTCCTTCTTCTCCTCGACCAGCGAGGCGTTGGGCGCGAACGAAAAACCCTGCTGGAGAAATTCCAGGTCGATACCGAAGCCGCCCACGAAACGCTGCGTGCCATAGTAGCGCCACGAAAGGCCGCCGCTGTACATGCCCCACATCGCCCGCATCTCCTGCTGGGGCTGAAAGCGGCCGTTGCCCATGCCGTAGCCCGCCGTGAAGCCGAGCGTATGCTGCGCCGAGGCCCCCTGCCATGCGGCGAGGGCGGCGAAGGCGAGGAGCCCGGCAATGATATGTCGTTTCATCGTCATCCTACCTGAAATTGTTGAACATGCTGCCCGCAGAGTTGAAATTGCTGTTGTTCTGCTGCTGGCGTTCCTGCTCCTGTCGGTTCTTCTTCGGGCCCTCTTTGAGCCGTTTCTCCTCCTCGCGGCGCAAACGCTGGGCCTCGCGCTCGTCCAGCAGGCGCGAGAGCGACTGCATCGTGACCGGTGCGAAGATGCGGTTCATATCCATCGTGAACTCGATCTCCCAATTGGTCTTGGTGGCGAAGGTGTCCTCGCCCTCGTCGTTGGCATAGATTTCGGCCCGCTCGGGCTGACGCCGTTCGACCAGGTTGCCCGTGTCCCACTTGCCGTTGCCGTTCCGGTCCTCGATGACGCGGAATTTGATCTCGCCCGCCGGGACGTAGTTGAACTGGATGTCGCCCGTCGTCACGTCGCGCCGCTCCTGTTTGAGGGCATTGTTGCCGTCGAGCAACTGGACGATGTATTTCGTACCGTCGTCACGACCGTTGACGTGGATCTTCACCGTGGCGAACTTTTCGGGGTCGAGGACCGTATATTTGCCGACGATCGAGTCGTTCGACAGCCCCGCAACGTCGGTGATGGCCCCCTCGGGGATGGTCAGCGTATATTGTCCGCCCGTCTTCCACGGAGCGCGGATATACCATTTGCGCAGCTGGCCCGTATCGCGCACCATGCGCACGGGGACATCCTCGACCGAATTGTCTTCGAGCAGGCGCGTCAGCAGCAGGCGCGACGAGTCGATCTTCACCAGCGGATAATCGAACTCCGCGGTGAGATGATTCTCGGGGTTGATGTCGCCCGAAGCGGGGAGTTTGACGGCGAAGGGATTCGGCTTTTTGGGCTCGACCCACTCCTCGCCCGCGGCCTCGGCCTTGCGGCGCTCGCGCTCGAGCTTCTCGCGTTCACGCTCCTGCTCCTTGGTCTCGATCAGCCGCCAGGCGAGTTTCAGCGGCTCGGTGACCTCCTGCAGGCGGTTGACCGTATCGTGTTTGAAATAGGTGATCTCGCCTTTGATCGTATCGGGCAGGTCGGCCGAAGGAACGTTGAACCACAGGGCGATCGTATCGCGGCCCACGGTCTGGGGATCGAAGATGACCCGGTCGGCGGGGATGCTGTCGAAACGCAGGCTGGTGATCTTCGGGTGCGCCGAGGCAAAATAGAGCATCGCCTTGTGCTGCTGGGGACGCTCGGACTCCGAAAGCATCTGCCGGCGGAACGCCTTGTCGGTGAACATCCGGAAATAGAGCTGCGGCTCAGCCGTCACATACTGGCGGATCGAATCGTACCACATGGCGAAATCGGGCATCTCGGCCGGGTTGTAGGTCTTTTCGAGGAAGCCCACCTGGTCATTGCCGGGCTCGTACATCTGGTTGTCGTTCTTATCCTGGACGGCATAGACCCGGTAGGGAATCGGTTTGAGGTTCTGGGCGATGAAGATGCCGTTGTTCTCGGCGCGTGCGATCGACGCAGGCTTGTATTTGAACACCGTGGAATCGTATTCGGCGACGTTCTCGACCGAGTCGGCCGGGAAGAACCAGATGAAGGTTTTCGACACGGAATCGGCCTTGTAGCTGTCGGCCGTATAGCCCGTGAGGAGCATCGAGTCGATCTCGGGGCCCGTCGAAAAGACATAGCGCATCGAATAGAGGGGGTTGCCCTCGTTGTTGTCGCGGATGGCGCTGCCGAAATTGAGCGAATAGGTCGTATTCGGAGCCAGTGTATCGCGCAGCTGGACCACGACACCCCGGCCGCGCAGGGAGACCGTGGGTTTCTTCTTCATCGCCGGCGAGGTGAAGAACTCCTTCTGCTGGTCTTTGAGCTGGACGAACTCGTCGAACTCGATATAGATCTTCTCGTGGCCGACGAGGGGCCGGTTGACCGAATTGTTGTCGGGCGTCATGTTCACGATGACGGGCGGAAGCGAATCGCGGGGCCCCCCGGTAGGGGTCATCATGCTCGCGCAGCGGCTCAGGAAAGCCGACACGAAGAGCAGCGCCACCGCAAGGCGCAGCAGGTAAAGAGTATGTCGCGGCGTATTCATCGGCGGCGTGCTTGTGTTTGCGTTTTCGAATCCTTGTCGGGGTCGAGCTCCGGATTGACGACGATCCAGCCGTTGGGCTCTTCATCATCAATCCATTGCTGAATCCAGGGCCGGAAGAGGACGGGGAAGGTCGGCGAAGCGCCTTCGAGGTCGACCTCCTTCTTCGTGTAGGCATAAAGTCTATTGACGCGGTCGACCACAACCACCATCAGCGTCGGGGTCGAGACCTGCATCTTGTAGAGAGCCGAGCTCTCTTCCTTATAGGCCGTGAAGTTGGGGTTGGAGCGCGTGAATGAATCGTCGTCCTTCGACGTGATCTTGCCCGCCACGGCATCGTCGTACGAGGCGATGTACCACGCCGTGGTGTCGGCGGCGAAAGCATAGGCTTTCAGGCTCGATATCTCGCCCGCGGCGCCGCCCTCCTCGCTCTGGACCGCGGGTTCGATGAAGCAGTCGAGGTAGGTGGGAGGCGTATAGAACTCGTTGTAATAGCTCCAGTTGCCGTCCTTGTAGGAAAAGCCCTCCTTCCACGGTTTGAAAGGCAGCGCCACGTACAGAACCGGAAGATTTTCGGCCAATTCCTGCTGGGTGTAGGCATAGATCTTATGCTCCGTATCGACGGCCAGAACCATTTGCGTAGCGTTCGACATCGACATCTGGACCCATCCGTCAGTCCCTTCGCGCTCGTAGGGCACGGCCGTGACGAAGGGCGAAAGCCGCTCCGAAGGATTGCCCTTCAGGCTGGCGACGCCCTCCAGCGCATCCGCATAGGAAGCGACGGTGTAGAAAGCCGTGTCGGCGGCGAAAGCGTAGGCTTTTACCCCCTCGAGCGCCAGGTACGGATCGCCCGACAAGTCCTGCACGAGGGGTTTGATCACGTAGTTCGTCGTGGTCGACACGTCTTTGAAGCACCCCGTCAGGAGCGCCGCGGCAGTCAGGAAGAGTATCGTTCGTTTCACGTTCATCTCCGTATTATTTATGCAGCGCACCGAGCATCTCCCCCACGGTGACGCCCGTCACGGGGTGACGGTGCCGGCGCATGATCTCCGCGAGCGGCTGCAAGGCAAATTCCCGTTCGGCAAGCAGCGGGTGGGGCACCGTAAGGCGCTCGTCGTCGATCACTTCGTCGCCATAGAAGATGATGTCGATGTCGATCGGGCGCGACGAGTAGGCGGCGCCCGACGAGGCTTTCTCGACCGCCTCGGCGGCACGGTTGCGGCCCAGCTCCCGCTCGATCTGCTGGCAGGCGTCGAGCACTTCGAGCGGCGAAAGGTCGGTCGAGACCTCCAAAGCCTGATTCGAAAAACGCTGCGCGGCCGGGAATCCCCACGGCGCGCTCTCGTAGCGGTGCGAACAGCGCAGGACAGCCCCCACACGGGAGTTTATCAACTGCTGTGCCGTTTGCAGGGTGCGTTTCACATCGCCCTGGTTTCCGCCTAAAAGAAGTGCCACACGTGTCATAACTCACAAATGTTTTATCATCTTGCTCACCGAGAGGGCAAAATGGGTGAAAACGATCGTCGGATTGCCGTTCTGCACAATCTGTGCGGAGGCGCTCTCGATCTCGGCGATCAGCGGCTCGATGTTCTGCGAGCCGACGAAAGGGGCGAATTTCGAACAGAAGGCCAGCTCCTCGCCCCAGAGGTAACTGACTTCGCGGATACCCGCATGGAGCATGTAACTCTCGCGCAGAAGCCGCGCCGCATCGCGCAGGAACGCCCGCTGCTGCTCGCGCGAAAGCTGCGCCGCATCCTCGGCCCAGGAGACCAGTTCGAGGTGCTTGTCGTTGTAGCTCAGGCGCATCAGGCCGCAGAAAAGGTCGAAATTCTCCTTCCGCAGCGCATCGCTCTCGCCAGCAACCAGGTGATTCAGCTCCAGGAGGTTGCCGCCGGCCAGACGCGCCATGTTGCGGGCCTGCAAAGGGTCGGAAACGCCTTTCCCCGCCGCGACACGTTCCAGCACGTCGGGGGCGATGCGCGGAACGCAGACCTCCTGCGTCCGCGAGATGATCGTCGGCAGCAACCGGTCGGGCTGTTCGGAAACCAGGATGAAGAGCGTCCGGTCCCACGGCTCCTCGAGGATTTTGAGGATCTTGTTCGCGGCCTCCTCGTTCATCGTCTCCGGGAGCCAGATGAGCATCGTCTTGTAGTCGGCTTCGAAGCTTTTGAACGAGAGTTTGCGGATGATCTCGTCGGCCTCGCGGGCCGCGATCATACCTTTGAGCGTCTTGCCCAGGTCGAGCCGGTCGTACCAGTCCTGCGGCGAAACATAGCCGCCCCGTTCGGCGAACAGCGTGCGGAACAGCGGCAGGAACTCGTCGCTCCGCATCACTTCGCCCGACTTCTTGCCCTGTTTGTTCACGGGAAAGACCAGATGCAGGTCGGGATGCGCCAGCGTCCCGATCTGCCGGCAGTCGGGACACTCGCCGCACGAGTCGCCGTCGCGGCGGTGGCGGCAGCAGAGGTACTGCACATAGGCCACGGCCAGCGCCAGAGCCCCGGAACCGGCCAGCCCCGTGAAGAGCTGGGCATGGCTCACACGGCCGGCATCGACCGACTGCGCCAGGTGCCGTTTCAAATCGTCCTGTCCTATGATATCCGCAAAGCGCATTTTAATTCTTCTTTTTCAAATGCCGGAGGGTTTGCACGCCGGCAATGGTTAACAATCCCGCGAAAACCAGCGCGAGGATGACGGTGCGGACGGTTCCCGGCTCCAACTGGAGAGCCCCGGCCCCGCCGAGAAAGAGCGCGAAACTCACGCCCAATATCCAAAGTTTCTTTGTCGTGTCACGCCCCATCGTCAACTCCTTTTCAGCACCGAACGCAGCATCGCCCCCAGGTCGATCCGCTCACGGCGGACGAGGTAGGCGGCATACAACGCAAAGAGCACTATATTAAACGCATAGCTTACGAACATATTGCCTGTGCAGGACGATACGGCCTCACAAGCGGCGAAAATGACGAGCGCCGCGGCGACATACTCGCCGATGCGGCGCCAGTCGTAGGGCGTCGGGTAATAGCGGCGGTTGAGCCACCAACTGACGGCGACCATTACCGATTCGCTCGCCAGGCGTGCCCAGGCGGCTCCGTAATAACCCCACAACGGGATGAGCCACAATCCGAAAGCGAGCATGGCGACGAGTCCCGAACCCGTGACCACGATGGCCAGCGAGGTGCGCTCCTCGCGCTTGTACCAAAACGAGAGGTTGAGCCAGACGCCCGTGAGGACGTTGGCCCCCAGCACCACCGGCAGAATGAAGATGCCCTCGCGGAAGTCCCGTCCCACGATCAGCGCGAACACGTCGCGGAAGAGCGCAATGGCGAGGAAAATCACCATCGAGGCCATGACGTAGTATTTCAGCGCCGCGGCGTTCATCTGCACGAAATCCGACTTTTTGAAGTTCGAGAGGAAAAACGGTTCGGCGGCAAGGCGGTACATCTGGTAAAAGAGCATCATCACCACGGCGATTTTGGTGATGGCGCCGTAGACGCCCAACTGCGCCATAGCCCCCTCGGGAACGAGGTATTTAATCAACTGGCGGTCGATAAACTCGTTGGCCGTGCCGGCCAGTCCGCCCACCAGCAACGGCAGCGAATAGGCGAACACGGCGACGAGCAGCGCCCAGTTGATCCTGGGAACCGTGCGGTCGACGGTCGTCAGCATCAGGCCCCATGTCACGGCGCTGGCAATCAGGTTGGCGACAAAGACCCAGCCCACCCCGAACTCCGTAGCGAAAAGCCCCGCGGCGCCGAACCCGAAGGCCAGAACCACGTTCAGAACCACGTTGAGAGCTTTCAGCCCCACGAAAGTCATGGCCCGACCCTGTTCGCGCAGCCGCGAGAAAGGAATGCAGGCCCAGACGTCGAAGAGAATGATCAGACCGACCCAGACGACATATTCCGGATGCGACACATACGCCTCGCCCATGGCATGGGCGATACCGTCGCGGAAAAAGGCCATTGCGAGGAAAAAGACCGCGGCGGCAAGCGACGTGACGCCCCATGTGGTGGCGAAAAGCCGTCGTTTGGCGGCTTTCACATCCCCGCCGGCCTCTTCGGCCTTGGCCGAAAAACGGAAATAGCTCGACTCCATGCCCATTGTCAGCAGCGTGAGCGCCAGCGGGATAAGGGCGTAGATGTCGGTGACGACGCCGTAGGTCTCCTGGCCGAAAATGCGCGTGTAGTAAGGCGTGAGCAGATAGCTCAGAAACCTCACCACGATGGTGCTGATACCGTAGACGGCAGTTTGTTTGGCCAGTTTTTCGAGCATGACAGGAGTTTATAGCTTGCAAATATACGAAATTTACCGGGAAAAGTCTTCTTTCTTTGAAAGAAGGGAAAAAAGAGGACTGTACTTTTGATGCCAAAACCGCCTCTCAAAGAGGAGGGGCGGTTTTGATTTAAGTGGAGCAGGTTTGCGCTTAAACGAAGCGGGACGCGGATGGGCGGTATCGGAATACGTCCCATTCGCGCCCAGCAAGAGCAAGTGCGAAGATGCCCTATAAAATCGAAAATATCAGAGCCATTTCTTATACTTGAAGTACCAGATAGTCAGCGCCGAGCAGAAGATCATCATTCCGATGGCGAAGATGTAGCCCAAGGGGATGTTCCAGCCGTTGGAGAGCGTCAGCGTCCAGTCCAGCTCGGGCATGAATTTGAAGTTCATGCCGTAGATCGACGCGATGAGCGTCGCAGGCATGAAGATCACCGCCGCCACGGAGAAAATCTTCACGATCTCGTTCTGCTCGATGTTGATAAGACCCAGCGCCGCATCCTGGATATAGTCCAATCGCTGGAAGCTGAAATCGGCGTGATTGATCAGCGAGTTGACGTCTTTGATCATCAGCTGCAGGCGCGGATAGATATCGTTGGGGAAGCGTTCCGAACGCAGGATGCCCGACAGCACGCGCTGACGGTCGAAGATATTCTCGCGCAGCGACATCGTAGACTCCTGCAGGGCGCTGATGCGGTGCAGCACCTCCTTGTCGATCGAGTCCTCGGAGTTGATGTCCTTCGACAGCGCCGCGACCTGCTTGGCGATCAGCTCCACGAGGTCGGCATCGAAGTCGATACGCACCTCCAGCAGCGAAATGAAGAGGTGATAGCCCGTCGAATAGCTGCGGTAGTTCATCTGGAGCCGCTTTTCCGTCTCGCGGAAGGTCCGGAACTCGGCGTTGCGCACCGAGACCAGCACACCCTCGTTCGAGATGATGAACGACACCGGCTCGACGAGGAACGAATCGCCCGTGGGAACGAAAAAGTTCGAGTTGGAGATGATGGCGTTCTCGTTCTCGGAGTATTTCGACGTCGACTCGATCTCCTCGACCTGCTGTTTGGTCTGGAGACTGATCTCCATGAAGTTCTCGACGGCTTTCTGCTCCTTGATCGTGGGCAGCAGCATGTCGATCCACAGGATGTCGTCGTAGCCCAACTCATCGAAGAGCCTGGTGTCGGCATTCCGGATGATCTTGTTGTATTGCTTGAGGTAAATTGTAATCATAAGACGCTCTCTTAAGGTTCGTGAATCCGTTTACGTGCAGAGAGGCGGATTTCCGGTCCGCTAAGCTCTTCAGCCGGGATTGGCCCGCGGTGCTACCTTGAGGCCCGAGTCCCAGAACTGTTTAAGCGCTTTGTCTTTCTGATTGTCGAAGATGTAGTCGAAACGCGAGAGCCCCTCGTAAGCCTGCCCGGGATCGGCGGCAAAGGCCGATTCGAGGACCGCCTCATAGCCGTGTTCGAGGCCGAAGGTCAGTGCATGCTGCAGGGCTTCGACCGTCTCGGGCTCCACGTCGCCGTGAGCCACCCAGACGGCAAACGCGAAGGGGAGTTTTCCGAAAGGTTTCCACGCCCCGACCAGCGGGTCGTCGTCCGCAAGCAGCGCCGCTTTGGCGGCAGGGACGCCGCCGACACAATATTCGGTGACGATGCGGGCATCCTCCAGCGAGGGCACGGCGGCGGCAGGCATCAGGGCGATGTCGGCACGACGGTCGGAAAAAATGCGGATTACCTCTTCGGGATCGGACAACAGCAATTCGGCGCGGAGGTTACCTTCGCGCTGGATACCATAGATGAATGGGGTCGTGCTGAGGCACGACACGACGGCTATACGTGGAACTATGACCATCATCCATAAGGTGTAAAACTGTTGGTTTGCGGAACAAAGATAGCACTTATTCCGGAAAAACGGGAATAATACAACAGATTTCTTTTTCCCAAACGATTCCGGCCCCGGAAACGCCAGGGTTTCCGGGGCCGGGCAGGACGGAGGTGAAACGGATTATTTCTTTTTCACGGGGGTCAGACGGTAAAGCACCACGTCCTCGGCCGGAACGACCACCTCGCGGACGCGGTTCGTGCGGAACGGTTTGCCCCCGAACCAGAGGTCGCGCCCCTCGTAGACGATTTTGTCGAAATCGGTCGAACGCTGCGAAACCTCCACGTCGGTGAAGCAGAAGCGCTGCCAGTCGATCATGTAGCGGCGCGGCTCGAGCGTCCGGTTGAGCAGGCAGAAGGCCCAGTCGCCGCCGGCGAGCGGTTTGAACCACACTTCCAGCCCGTTATCCGTCTCATAACGAAGCCCCTGAACGCCCAGCGAATCCTGGTCGATGGCGATCACGTCCCGGTCGAGCAGAATGGCCGCCGTCTCGTCCGACATCGTGCGGACATCGTTGCCCAGGATGAGCGGCGCCGCCATCATGCACCACATCGTGAAATGCGCACGGTCCTGGTTGACGGACATCCCGTTGCCCACCTCGAGCATGTCGGGATCGTTCCAGTGGCCCGGTCCGGCAAAACGGCGCAGACCGGCGTTGGAATCGAGGTTTTCGAGCACGGTGCGGGGCCGCCAGTCGACTTTGAAATCGGCCGGATCGGAGAAGGCGAGACCGATGTCCTGTGTCGTGCGCCACAGATGGCCGACCTCCTGCGCCCACTCCCAGGGCTTGTTGGTGCCCCATTCGCAGATCGAAAAGAGGATCGGGCGGCCTGCGGCGCGGAGTGCGTCGCGCATGAGCGTATAGGCCCCGACCGGGTTGACATTCTCGCTGTTGCACCAGTCGTATTTCAGGTAGTCGATCCCCCAGCGGGCATATTGGAGCGCATCCTGGTACTCGTGGCCGAGGCTGCCGAAACGCAGGGCGCAGGTCTTGCATCCGGCATCGGAGTAGATGCCCAGTTTCAGCCCTTTGGCATGCACGTAATCGGCAAGCGCCTTCATGCCGCTCGAGAAACGCTCGGGATCGCACTGCGGAAATCCGTCGGCATCGCGCTCAGCGGCGTGCCAGCAGTCGTCGATATTGAGGTAAACGTATCCGGCATCGGCGAGGCCCGAAGAGACCAGCGCGTCGGCAATCTCCCGAATCATCTTTTCATCGACATTGCAGGCGAATTTGTTCCACGAACTCCAGCCCATCGGCGGAGTGTCGGCAAGGCCCTCCCACTTCTGGGCGTGGGAGACCGCCGCACAGCAAAGGGCGGCGCAAAGCAGAAAGATACGTTTCATCGCTATTTTCGGTTCAGGCTAGTAAATAAATTTAATTTGAATCGGGATTTCTATAAAAATCCTTACAAATATAGCTGCTTTTCCCGGATATACGGCCCGTTTTTCCACAAAATTTAGAAAAAGTGCGCAGGGGTATTGACAAGGGGGTATCGGCTGTCGTATATTTGTCCTGCAATTCACAGCGAGCCGTCGACGGCGTCAAAATTATCAACAACGAGGAACTGCTCTGTTCCAATAGATTGCGAATTGTTTTCACCGATTATCAACAGATTTTCAACCGTTTTATCGACAGTTTGAACATCCTTGGACTTTTGATGCCAAAAGCTCCAAAGCCACCGGCACAAGACGCCGGATTCAAAGACTGCGGCAGCATTTTGCGCATCAACACCCGATTCCCGCCACCGCTCTTTCTGAGACCTGTCTCCCGGATGAACATCGAAAAGGCGGCACAAAGCGCGCACGACAATGCCTTTATTTTCCCATTTCCTAAAAATCCCATTATGCAATTCACACAAATTCCCCAACAGTATGCCCCGCTCGGCGGAGAGCTCCGCTACGCCGTCGGACAGGCGGCGGCCGGGAACATCGACATCCGCATCGTCGATGCCGCGGCCGGGATCGCGGACGCGGCCGGACCGGTCGGTGACGGAAGCGCCCTGCTGGGTGCGAAACGGTTCGCAGCGGTGACTGAGGCCGGATTCGACATCGCACCCTACCTGCGCCGCCGCGTGCAATTCGTCCCCGCAACGGGCGGCACAGGGTTTCACGCCGCAGCGGGCCGGACGGTCACGGCCCTCGTCGAAGCGGCGGCGACGGGCGGAGCCGTCGAAGCCGTCTCCCCGGCGCGCACGTTCCGGCCCGGCGCCGGGAGCGCCGAAGCGCCTTGTCTGCTGACCTCGATGCCCCTCAGCCGCCTGATTCCCGATGGGACGTGCGACGAACTGACGCTGTTGACCGACGGGCCCTGCACCGTGACGGTGACCGCGCTGGCCGGGGACACCGCCTCCGCCGAAAGTTACCGTGCGGCAGAGGCCGGGCTCCACCTTTTCCGCCTCGACCTGCGCGATTTTCCCGATGCGGAGTCGCTGACGGTGGATGCCGGGGCATGCGGCACGGTGGTTTACGCCGTAATCCCGGCCCGGCAGGAGGCCGTGCGGCTCGCCTGGCGCAGTCGGGCGGGATCGGTCGAGCACTACTCCTTTCCCGTGGTGCAGACGGCGGTCGTCCGGAGCGTCCGGCAGCAGGCATACGGCCCCGACGGACGCACGGCAGCGACGGCAGAGACGGACCGCGAGACGGTGCTCGTATCGGCCTACGAGGGCCGGCAGGTATTGGAGGCCCTTGCGGAGCTGACAGCGGCTCCCGAGGTCTGGATCGCCGACGGCGACAGCTATGCCCCGGTGGACATTGCCACCGATGAAGCCATCGTACAGCGTCACGGCACGCTGAGCTGCCTGGAGATCGCCGTTCGTCCCAAACGCAAAACCCGCACGTCATGGAACTGAGGATCGACGGACAGCCCTGCGACCTGGGCACGAAAGCCATCGCCGTACCCGGTTACGACGCCGCGAAACTGGCCGGTCCGGAGACCTGCCGCGAGGGGCGGTCGCTGAAAGTCACGATCCCGGCAACGCCCCGCAACGACGCCGTGGCGGCCTTTGCCGGGGACCCCCATGCCGCCGGGCGGTTCAACGAAACGCTCCACACGGCGGAGCTGACGGCGGAGGGTTCAACGCTGATCGGCGGAACGGTGCGGCTGCTGGCCTCGTCGGAGGCGGGTTACACGCTCGAAATCCGCGACGGCGGCGCCGGATGGGCAGAGAACGCCGCCCGCAGGATGTTTTCCGCCCTGGGCGTGGCGTGGCAGGGGGAACTGACGCCGACGACGGTCTTCGAAAGCTGGACGGATGCGTCGCCCGTGAAGTTCTTCCCCATTCACCGCGACGAATACGAACAGCAAAACAGTTCGCAGGACTTGCTTCCCGCCGAAAGGCTCCTCTCGGTGGACGACTACCACCCCTTTCTGCACATCGCCACCCTCGTCGGGCAGATCTTTTCCGAAGCGGGTTACAGCGTGAAGAGCCGTTTTCTGGAATCGGCGTTTTTCCGCTCGCTCTACATGAGCGGGGCCTACTCCTCGCGCGACACCACGGCGGCGGCCAACCGCATGGGCTTCGCGGCCCGGAGGCTGGCCCCGGCAACGGCGACGGCCAACGAGCTGGGACGGGTCGCGGCCAATCCCAAGGCGATAGCCAACACGGTGGGCAACATCGTCGACACGGCCACGCCGCAGAGCGTCGATACGGACGGCCAAGCCGTCAGCGGACTGTACAACAACGGCAACTGCTTCTCGACGGACAACGGCAAGATCGTCTTCACGCCGCCCACGGAGGTCAACGTCGGATTCGAGTACTACCTGAAATACACCACCTCGCACCGCATCGTCTCCCGCACCCGTCTCAAAGGCTTCGACACGATCTATCTCGGGCCGGGATCGGAATTCCGGTTCGAACTGGCCAACCGTTACAGGGACCTCCGCGACGCGATCGTGCCGAACTTCACCTACCGGGCGCTGGTCTTCGACCACGTCGCAGGGTCGCAGTATCGCCTCGTCTACGTCCGCAACGGCACGGCAGGCACGGTGTGGACCGATTTCGCGGCCCGCTCGGCGCAGGTCACGACCCCGGCTTCGGGGACGGTCGCCAACCCGGCGCTGCTGGTCCGGAGCGGCTCGCAATGGGTGCCCTATGCGGGGGACTGGGCGCTCTACAACGGCTATGTCGGCGAGACGGGCGAAACGACCGTCGAGGTGCGGCTCCGCACAGTCGCCGAGAGCGTTTCGCCGCAGTCACCCAAGTATTTCAACCTGATCTATTTCGCGGGAGCCGAGGAGGGGATGAAACTGACGCTGCACAAAGAGTGCGCACTGCGCCCGCGCTTCCTTTCGGGACCCGGATTCGGGTCGCGGATCGCCTTCGCCGACGTGGCGCAGCACCGCATCCGGCAGGCGGAACTGCTCGAAGCATTGGCGCATCTCTTCAACCTGCGGTTCTACACCGAGGAGGCGACCCGGACGGTGTGGATCGAACCCGAAGGGGAGTTCTTCGGGGCGGGTCCCGAGGCGGACTGGAGCCGCAGGACGGATTTCTCGCAGCCGGTCGAACGGCGGGAGATCGTTCCGGAAGTTCACGAAGTGCGGACATGGCGCTATCAGAACGGCGACGGGGCCGTGACCCGTTTCGACGCCGGAGAGGAGTCGCCGCTGGGGGCGTGGAGTTTCGACACCGGATCTTATGCCGCGTTGCAGGGCGAAAAGGTCGTGCGCAACCCGCTGTTCGCCCCCTCGCTCAGCACGGCCGGGCACTATCTCAACGCTCCGTCGGCGCTGATCCTCCGGGTCGGCGACCGCGACGACGCGGAGGAGGAGGGCGCCAACTTCACGCCCCGCATCGTCCGCTATGCCGGAATGCGTCCGCTCCCCGCGGGCGAACGGTGGGGCTACCCTTCGGGGCAGGCCGAGTATCCGTTAGCGGCGTTCCACCTCGCCGGGGACGAGGGGTTCACGCTCTGTTTCGAGGACCGCGACGGGCAGGCGGGACTGCACCGCTACTACGACCGCCAGGTACGCCGGGAGGCCGCCCGCGAACGCATCACCCTCTCGCTGCGGCTCGCACCCCACGAGTTCGAAGCGCTCTTCACGCCCGGCACGGGAGCCCCGGACATCCGTTCGGTCTTCCGCATCGACACCGGGGCGGGCGTGGTCCGGGCCACACTCCATGCCGTCGGCGACTACGATCCCGAAAAGGCCTCGGTGCGCTGCACGTTCAACCGGCTGACGGAGGACTGATGACACGTCACGACGAAATGCTGGCCGAAACGGCGCTCCGCGAGGTCAGGGGGCTCGGGACGGCGGAGGCCGTGCAGCGGTTGTTCGAATTGGGACTCATCAGCCGCCGGGGGTGCGAACGGCAGGCCATCTGTAACGAGGTATGGCGTCTCGAAGGGGAGGGGGTGCCCCGCTGCGAGGCGCTGGAAGCAGCGGCCGGAAAATACTGCTGTTCCTACGAAAAGGCGCGCAACGCGTTTTACACCAATTACAAAAACAAATCATGAAATCGAAAATCCAAATCAACAATTCAGCCGAGGTCTGCCAAATCGACATCGAAGGGACCATCGGCATCCCCGAGGAGTGGCAGTTCGACGACCCCGAAGCGCGGGTGGCGACCTACGAACGCTTCCGCAGCGCCCTGCGGGGCATCGCGGAGATCGAAAGCCCGGAGGTCGTGGTCAACATTCGTTCGACGGGCGGCGACGTGAACGACGCCCTGCTGATCCACGACGCCCTGCGGCAGCTTCCGGCACGCATCACCACCCGTTGCTACGGTTACACGGCCTCGGCCGCGACGATCATCGCGCAGGCGGCGTCGGAGGGATGCCGCGAAATTTCGGCCAACGCCCTCTACCTGATTCACACGGCGGTCTGCGCGACCGAGGGCAATGCCGCGGAGATCGCCGGAAAACTCGACCTCCTGCACCAGACCGACGGGCGCATCGCCTCGGTCTACGCCGCCCGTTCGGGACGCCCGGCCGCGGAGTTCGAGGCCCTGATGGCCGAGAACAACGGCAACGGCCGCTGGCTCTCGCCCGAAGAGGCCGTCGCGGCAGGGCTCGCCGACAAGGTGGTCGAAGCGGCGGAACGGTCTACCCCCTCGCTGGCGAAGAACATCGCCCGGGGCTGGGAGCGTCTGCTCGCCGGCATCGGCCTGCGGCCCGGGGCGGGAGAGCCCGCCGACCGCAACGTCCTCCATTTCGGCGAGGAGGTGCGGGCCCTGCAACGGCGTTCATCCGTCGCAGCGGACGAGGCCCGGCAGCGCGTCGGGGCAACCGTCACGCAGCCCCGCGAGGACCCCTCGTACGGCGACACGGTCCGCTCGGCCAACGAGCGCGCCTATGCCGAAGACGCGAAGCGTTTCCGCGGATAACAGCGGAACCGCAATTAAAAATGAAAAATTAAGAATTAAAAATTGCCGAAAGGAAAGCCTCCCTTCTCAACGTTGCGATTAAGCGAGGGCAAAAAATGCATGCATTTTCTGCCGAGCGAAAGCAACGAAAAGGAACTTAAAGGGAGGTTTGGAGGGATTGTCGACATAAAATGGAGGTCAGGCAACACCCTTCCTCGACGGCACCACAAAACAACCCAATTCATCAACAATTCAAAAACATTTCAACCATGACCTATCTCGAAAATTCGAAACAGTACACCGGCACCGAACTCGAAAACATCTTCTTCCGCCCGATGCTGACCGGAGAGTCGGCCCAGGAACTCGGCGTGCGCGTACTCTACAACATGCCCCAGCCCACGCACATCCAGCTCTGGGACGGACAGCGCAACATCCTCCAGAAATTCACCTCCGCAGGCTGGACGGGAGGCGCCCCGGCGGCCAAAAAGGAGAAGACCGTCAACCTCAGCCGCGTGAAGGCCGAATTGGGATTCTCCGCCGCAGATTACTTCTCGATGGTCTACGAAAAGATCACGGCGCTGGCCAACGTCAACATGGACGACCTCTCGGGCACCGATCTCGAACAAGCCGAAACGGCACTATTCAGGCAGGCCCTCGCGGAGAACATCCGCGCCACGATGTGGATCGGCAACACGGCCGGAGCATCGGGCTACAACACCTTCGACGGCTTTCTGAAGTCGATCACGACCCAGGTCAGCGACGAAGCCATCTACAACTTCACCTACCAGGAGTCGTCGCTCGCCGACCCGGCCTACGCCGTGGAACTGTTCGACAAGCTGTGGAACAAGTCCGACCTGCGCATCCAGGACCTCAAAGCCGACGGCCAGCTGGCATTCTTCGTCACCTCGGACCTCTGCCACCTCTACGAGAAATACCTCGACTCGAAGGGCGCCGACGCCGCCTACACCGACACCGTGAACGGCCGCCGGACACTCGCCTACCACGGAATTCCGGTCATCGACCTCCGACTGGGCGGCTACCTCGCGGAAACCTCCTACCACCAGTCGTTCGGCATGCTCACCGACCGCCGCAACCTCGTGCTGGCGGTCAACACAGCCGACATGCCCGGCAACGAGGTGCGCATGTGGTACAACCCCGACGAGATGGAGAACCGCCAGCGCGCGGTCTTCATGGCCGGAAGCCAGATCCTCGACGCATCCCTGATCACCTACGCCTACAAACAGTAATCCGACCCGGGGCCGCGCACCCGCAGGGATTTCCCTGCGGGCCGCGGCCTCCAAACCCGAAAAACGCCATGAGCAAAGCGAAAAAAATCAAAACCGCCGTGGGGGTAGCCAACCGCACCGACCCCTACTTCGCGCTGGGAACGGCGCGGGTCGAGAGCGACAAATTCTGGCGCTGGGGCGACGACAACCTCTTCCCGGCGGCGCTGGCCCTGATGGCCCGCCGTTCGACGACCCACCGACGCATCATCAACGACAAGGCCGACTACATCTCGGGCAAAGGGTTCACCTGCGATGAGGCCCGGGAACCGCTGCTGGCGGCGTTCGTCCGCCGCGTGAACGGCAGCGGCGAGAGCCTGAGGCAGGTACTCAACAAACTGGCTTTCGACAAGTCGCTGTTCGGCAACGCCTTTCTCGAAATAGTCACCGACGAGGAGCACTCCTTCCTGTCGTTCTATCATCAGGACGCTTCGCGCTGCCGCGTGGCCCGCGACTCGGAACACATCCTGCTCCATCACGACTGGGCGGCGTTCAAACCCGCCGAAGCGCGGTCGCTGCCCCTATATCCGCAGTTCGAGCGGCAGGAAGACGGCTCCCTGCGGTCGATCGTCCACTACAAAGATTACGAACCGATGTTCGAACACTACGGCGTGCCGCCCTACATCGCGGGCTTCAGCGTCTCGGCCATCGCCTGGAAGACCGACCGCTGGAACATCTCGCGGCTGGACAACTCGTTCCAGCTGTCGGGCGTGATGATGCTCGACTCGTCGGCGGACAACGAGGCCGAAGCCGAACGCATCGTGCGCCTTGCCGAGCAGAAATTCGCCGGAAATCCCGGGCAGGTGATGTTCGTCATCCGCGACGGGGGCGAGGACGACCATTCGCGCTTCATCCCCATCACGGCGCAGAACGAAGGCGACTGGCAGGCGTTGCACGAACAGGCCGTCGGGGACATCGTCGTAGCCCACTCGTGGTTCCGGACCCTGAGCGGCCTGGATTATGCCGCGGGGTTCAGCGCCGAACGCATTCTCCACGAATACGAGGTGGCGCTGAACACGGTGATCCTGGCCGAGCAGGCCGAACTCACCGAGCCGATCCGCACCGTCATCGCCTCGGTGCTGGGACTCGACACGGCGTCGCTGCAAATCGTCAACCGGCCGCCGACGCGTTCGAAACCCATCTACATGAAAGTCTGGGAGGCCCGCAAGGCCGACGGCCTCGACTACGACCCGGAGGACCCGAAACAACAGGCCTTCCTCTCGGAAATCACCAAATACAATATCAAAAGCATCGAATGAAAACCCTGATCACACCCCTGCAAGTCCTGCGCCTCGCGTTCGGCGACGGAGAACAGCTGCCGCCGGAGACCGTCGCCGAAACCGACATCGCCGGGGCCGAACAGCGCCACATCGTCCCGGTCGTCGGGCGGGCGCTTTACGAAAAACTCCTCGCAGGCTCCTATCCCGACTTCCGCAACGAATACCTCGCGGCCCCGGCGGCCCTGTTCACCCGCCTCGCCATTCAGCCGCGGCTCGACGTCCGCACCGGACAATGCGGCACGTCGGCCCCAAAATCCGCCTGGGGCCAGCCTGCCGGCGAAACGGCACTCCGCGCCCTGCGGCAAGGCCTGCGGACGCAGGCCCGGACGCTGCTGCGCCGCGCCGCGGAGCACCTTCGCGCACACCGGGACGAATTTCCGGAATACGACCCCGAAAACGACATCCTCAACCGCTGTACGACCGATGGAGGCTTTGTTCAGATTCGTTAGCGGCACGGCGGCGGGGATCGCCGCCCTGTTCGCCCCGATCGGGCCGCTGGTAGCGACCACCATGATCTTCATCGGCGTCGACTTCCTCTCGGGCGTGGCCGCCGACCGCGCCGCGGCCCGCCGCGAGGGCCGTGCGTGGTACTTCGAAAGCTGCAAGGCCTGGCACACGGTGGTCAAACTCACGCTGACGGTCACGGCGATCTCAATGGCGTGGCTGATCGACAGCTGCGTGCTGAATTTCATGCAGTTGAACGTGGCGAAGCTCCTCACGGGATTCACCTGCGGGGTGGAGCTGTGGTCGTTCCTCGAAAATGCCGCGCAGCTCTCCGACGCCCCGCTGTTCCGCTGGCTGCGCCGCTACGTCCACCGCCGCATCCGGAAGGAGGCAGGCGATGAGTAGGGGGCTTGCCAACAACAACCCCGGGAACATCCGCCGGTCGAGAGTACGCTACAAAGGCGAGGTGCAGCCCTCACGCGATCCGGCCTTCAAACAATTCGAATCGCCGGCGTGGGGTTACCGGGCGGTCTTCATGCTGCTGCACACCTACCGGGTGCGGCACGGACTGCGAACCATCCGGGAGATGATCTCGCGCTGGGCCCCGCCCTCGGAGAACCACACCGAAGCCTACATCCGCGCCGTGGCGGCAGACACGGGCATCGGCCCCGACGAGGCGCTGGACACGCTCGACCCGGCGACGATGGTTCCCGTCGCGGCGGCCATCTCCCGCGTGGAGAACGGCACGGCCGCCGACCCGGACGAAATAAGGCGCGGCTGGGAGCTGTTCACGACATAAAAAGAGGCTGTCGCAGAGACAGCCTCTTTTTATGTTGCCCGGCAGGATCAGACTTTGAGCCTCACCCCTCCGCGGCCCAACAGCCAAACGGTCCAAATGAGCAACAGCGCGTAGAGGAACGAATTGACAAGTCCCGGAATCCCGACCGAAAATTCGGAACGAAGCAGCGGATCGGAAAAGATCAGGTTCTTCAACGGATTCCACGCATAAGCCACCACGTAGCACGACAGCGCTGCCGTACCGGCCGGCTTTACCCACGCGAACCAACGGGCATGTCCCCGCACGTCGGTCAGATAGTAAAGCAGGGCGAAGAGCGGAAAGAAGATCGCGCAGCAGTAGAAATACCAGGTCGGCGTGGCGGCGAGTTTGGAGACGATCCAGAAGCGGTGGGCGACAAGGCCCGCAGCGAGCATGCCCACACCGACGGACAGGGCGATCCGATAGAAACGCCCCGGAGCCCGGACATCGGCATAGCGTTCGACAAGCAACGAAAGCAAGACGCCCGTACTGCCGAAAGCGAAGATCGTCAACTGGTTGGGCAGGATGTTCCCGGGAACCAATCCCGACGCCTGCAACAAGGCTCCCGCCACAAGCAGGACTGTGACAACGACATGCGCCGCCAGACGTTTGCCGACCGCCAGAAATACCAGTGTACAAAAAAGATAGGTCCATCCGATCCGTCCCAAAATGCCCCACCACCGAATGGCGAACCCCGAACCGTCGCTGCCCCGGAAGATAACCGCCAGCCAGATCAGCAGCGCCGCTCCCGAGAATTGCAGCAGCAGGATGCCCCGCTTTTTCCAGACACTCTCAGTCCGCGGGTAGACATTCCACACCAGGAAGAACCCCAAAACCATGAGCATCGCATAGTTCCCGCGGGAAAGGCCTGTTCCGGCGGCCGAAAAGGCGTCTCCGAAATTGACCGTCAGCAGCCCCATGACCACCAGGGCGAAGGTTCGCGTGAAAACATGCCACACGATCTTCACCGTCGAATCGCCTTTGGCGCGGCGGCTGCCGACCGCCAGCGGCACGGAGGCTCCCATGATAAAGAGAAACGCCGGAAAGATCGTATCCGAAAAACCCAGCATATCTTCACCGCGGGCCGCATGCTGCAACCAGTGCGGAACATCGCTCAGACTCCAAAAAGAGTTCACCCACAGCATGAAAAACATCGTCAGCCCGCGAAAGAGGTCGATAGAGGCTATTCTGTTACGTTGTTCGGTCATGGCTCCGGAGATTCACTTTATATCGGCAACGCTTTTGATAGCCCGCAGCAGCGACAGCGAACTGTCGTAGGCCACATCCTGCGAAAGTTCCCAGATCGTAAGCCCCGCATAGCCGTTGTCCAGCACGTACTGCGTCTTCTCCTTCATCAGATCGACACCGTTGAAAGCATAGCCGCCGTAGGAGTTCGAAGAAGCCGTAATCGCACCGCCCGCCATGGCACAGAGCGTATTGTAAGGCTGCGTTATGACCGGCGACACGCTTTTGTCGCCCCCGTAGAACGGTACGCCGACGATAATTTTCGAATTGGGAACACCTGCGGCCGCATAGCCCGCAAGCGACTCTTTCAACACACGCATCGGCGCATGGGGATAACCCTCCTCCTCGGTACCGTAGGTATCGTAGATCATCACGTTGATATGATCGACGTAATCGGCGATACGGCCGCCCATCGACTGGCCGCGCGTGCTGGAAGAGAGCGCCGCCGTCAACTGCCGGACTTTCGTGCCGACGGGAAGTTCGGCCATCCGCGCCCGGATCTGCTGCAACAGATCGACCATGTCGTCCTCGGGGACATGCAGGAACGGTTCCGACGACCAGTCCGTCTCCCAATCGACGTCGATGCCGTCAAAACCGCGGGCATGCGCGTACTCCACGACCGCCCTGGCGAAAGCCGCCCGTTTCGCCGGATCGGTCCCCATGCGGTACATGTTACCCGCCGTGGCACCGCCGCCCACGACCAGAAACGCCTCCTGCGAAGAGGTCATGGCCGCACGGACCGTGTTCTGCTGCCGTTCGCGTTCGGGATTGACGTACCACACGCCCTGTGCGTCGGGCGATATGCCGAAACAATAAACCCGCGTGGGATATTTCAGATAGGGATAATCGGCCGGCGACGCCGACGAAATGCGCCCGGCGTTGGAGTAACCGGCGACGATACACCGGGAGACGGACGGCTTCGGCCCGTCGTGTCCCTCATCGGAAGAGGAAGAACACGAAGAGCAGGAAGCGAGCGACACCAACGTCAGCGGGAACAGGAAATACGAAAAAAAGGCATTTTTCATAATCGGATGCTTATTTCAGAAATTCGAAATCGTCATAGTAAAGGATGCGGTCGTTATTCTCTGCCGGAGCATTGGACCCGTCGAAATTCGACATCGGACGGAAATCGAGCGTCACAACGCCGTCGAGATTCTCCTTGCCGTAGGTCTCCGGAAGATCGTAGACGAGCACGTTCCATTCGTCGGTCCGAACGATCTGCCGCCACTCGTCCTCGGTCGTGTAACGCTGTCCGTTGAGTGTCGTGGGACGACGGTTGATGCCCTGATCGAGCAACTGCATGTAAGGCACATAGGAGTTCGTCCCGATCCAGACCTTCACTCGGACCGCGCTGTACGAAGCGAGATCGGACATCCCCGACAGGTCGAGCCAGAAACGGCCCGAAGTCGGATTGCTGGACGAAGACATATCGCTTTTGAGCACTTTCGCACTGCCGTTGACCGCCGTGACATGGGGATTCTCCGCAACGGAAATCGACTTGTTCTGATCGACCAGCACCGAAGGAAGCGCCGCAGCCTCCTCCAAATCCTCGACCGAATGGCTGACAAGCAGCGACCAGGCCTTCTCGACACGCTCCTGTTTGGCGTTCACGCCCGTATAGGAGATCGAGAAAGTTCCCAGCTCGGAGAACACCCGGCGGAACTCCGCATCGGACGAAACGACCGCGCCGTCCACCTTCCATTCGTGTACGAGCCCCTCGGCACCGCCTTTTACCGAAGTCGAGATCACCACCTCGTCGCCGCGATGGCGGTCGACTGCCCCCGGCACGGGAGAGAATTCGATCGTCAGCGGCAGTTCGACCTCGGCCACCCGGACCGTCCAGCTCTTCGCAGCGGTCATCCGATAGGCGTTGACTCCCGCATAGGCGAGCGTGAAGGTCCCCGGCTCCATGAACGTATGGATGAAATCGGCCGTTTCGGAAACGACCGTGCCGTCGATACTCCAGGAGTGTTTCACCTCCTTATCGCCGCCCACCACTGTTGCCGAAATACGCACCTCATCGCCCTGATCGCAGGAAACCGTATTCCCGGAGTCGGAAAATTCCACTTTCAGCGGAATCCCGTTGACTTTCACCTTATAGACTTTCGCAATACGGCCTCCGTCGTTGTACACTTCGCAGCGCACGGTATAAAGTCCCACCTGGGTGAATGCGTAGGTCATCGTCAGTGCCGAAGCGGCCGCCATTCCGTTCACATACCAGATGCAGCTGGCTTCCTCATCGTTTTCGACGACGGCTTCAAACGTGATCTCCTCCTCCACATCCACCTCCATTTCGGCATCCGTCACGGGGAACGAAACGACGGGCGGCGCCACCGTCTCCGTCTTGTCATCGCTGCAACTTCCGAGCACGGCGAAGATTCCGGGCAGCAGCACCCACAGCGCTCTTTTCAATACATGTTTCATAGTAGGTAAATTTTACAAGATAGGTTTCAGGTTTCAATTTTGAATGAAAATATGCTTCGCATAGTTGAATCCGCACAGATCGTAGATCCTGCGCAACGACTGCATGCGCCGCACGAAATCGTCGTAGTCCTTGCGGTCATACGACCATCCGTTCTCGGCCATTGCGGCCATGCGCGGCAGCACCATGTACTCGACATGCGGCATGGAGGAGATGTACTCCGTCCAGAGGTTGGCCTGCACGCCCAGAATCGCCTTGCGCTCCCCGGCGTCGAGCTGGTCGTAGGGATCGTATCCATACACCTTGGAAACGGGGACATAGCCGCCGATGGCAAAAGGTTCGCGCTCCGTATCCTGCGACTGGTAGTAGTCGAAATAGCTGAACTTCGAGGGCACCATGATGACCTTGTTGCCCCGCTTGGCGGCCTCGATCCCCGCCTGCGGACTTTTCCACGACATCACGGTCGCCGTCGGCGAAACGCCCCCTTCGAGAATCTCCTCCCAGCCGATGATCCTGCGGCCCCGGCTATTGACGAAGCGTTCGATACGCTTCATGAAATAGCTTTGCAGCTCGTGTTCGTCTTCGAGCCCCTCTTCGGCGATCCGTTTCTGACAAACCGGACACTCCTTCCAGCGCGTTTTCGGGCACTCGTCACCGCCTATGTGAATATACTCCGAAGGGAAAAGCGCGATCACCTCGTCGAGCACGCCCTCCATGAACTCAAAGACCCGGTCGTTCCCGGCGCAGAAAACGTCGTCGAAGACGCCCCATGTCGGCGACACGGCATACCCCTCTCCGCGGCATCCCAATCCGGGATAGGCGGCCAGCGCGGCCAGCGCGTGTCCCGGCATCTCGATCTCGGGAATGACATCGATGTAGCGGTCGGCGGCATAACGGAGCACTTCGCGCACGTCGTCCGCCGTGTAGAACATCCCCTTGCCGTAGGGCTTGCCGTCGTATTCCTTGCTTGTCCGGGCATGCCCGACGACAGTCTGAGCGCGCACGGTGCCGATCTCGGTAAGCCGCGGGTATCTCTCGATCGCCAGCCGCCACCCCTGGTCGTCGGTCAGATGCCAATGAAACGTATTGACCTTGTGCAGCGAAAGGATGTCGAGATAGCGTTTCACCTCCTCCACGGTGCGGAAATGGCGGCAAACGTCGAGCATCATGCCCCGGTAGGAGAAAAACGGTTTGTCCTCGATCCGAAGCGCGGGGATCGTCGTTTCCTCCTCTCCGGCGCAGCAGGCGGCGATCTGTCGCAGGGTTTGCATGGCATGAAACGCCCCGCGGGGCGATCCGGCCGTGAGGTCGATGCGCTGTCCGGAGACCTCGACGCGATACTCCTCCGCGGCAAGTTTCCGGTCGAGAGCGATGTTGACGGCGCCTTTCTTCGCCTTCCCGCAAACCACGTCGGGTTCGAAGGAGACGATCTGTTCGAGCTGACCGGCGAAAATCCGGGCGGCAGGGAGCAGTTCGGAGACTGCGACCCGCAGTGCGAGCGGTTCCGAAAGACGGAACTCCTCGCTGTCCGAGACCTCCATGAAGAGCGGCCGGGGGACGACGTCAATCTGCTTTGCGGCAGTGCCGCCAACGGCCGCCAACAGAACGGCAGCGGTTGTAAGAATGGTTTTCTTCATCTTATCGGGTGTTGTTTGTCAGTCGTTCGTAAAGCAATTTCATCTTCACCGAACGCATGGTGTTCATATACTCTATTTCACGCGCTTTGAGATAGCCGCCGTTGAGCCGTGCAAAACGACGGTCCAGCGTGCGCGTTTCGGCGAGCAGCGTTTTCAGCCCGGACATCAGCTCCGGAATCCCGGAGCGGTCGAACGAAGCGGACTGGTAACGCGCCTCGACCGCCTTGAAACGCAGGTAATTGATCCGGATATCGAGCATCAGCAGATAGTGCGCCGCCTCTTCCGCCCCTTTGCGGGGTTTCAGCCGCGCCAGTTCGTCACGCATCCGCACGCATTCGTCGATCACCTCATGCAAATCGCGCCCGGAGGCGTCCTTCGCTCCGGAATCCGAGACCGTCACGGTCTCCTGCGGCATTGAGAAATAGCGCCACAGCACACCGGCTCCCGCATCGTCGAGCCCCAGTTCCGTCCGGGCATACCGCCGCACGAACGCTTCCGGTTCGAACGGCGCATCCGTCACGAAAGCCTCGCAGCAGGCCGCTTCGAGAATCCGGAACGCCGACATCGGGTAAACCAGCCGCACAGGCTGCATCGAAAGAATTTCGTACCCGTTGTCGAACCAATAGCCGTAGGTGCCGCTCGTGGACCACGACGTTTCGATCATGCCTCCGTAATCGTGCTCCCGCGCATATTCGACGAAAACAGCCAGGTTGTCGAAATGTTTTTTCCACTGCGTCAGGTAGATGTTGTCCGGTCCGGAACGCAATGCCGGAGCCCCCCACAGTTTCACGCCGCGGGAGAAGAGATTGGCCAATTTGCCGAAACGGTCCGGCTCCCAGCCGTAGTTCCAATCCACGAAGATCAGGTCGTCGGGCAACTCGTCGAGCGCTTCGGGGTATTTGAGGATGATGTCGGCCCAGATAACGGGTGTCTTGCCCAGACGGTGCACGATGTCGCACATCGCCTTGACATAGTCCACGAACAGCCGCGATTTCCCCTCCCGGTCAGCCACGGCACGACAATTCCCGCATAGACCGAGCAGATAGGTTTCGTCGGCGCCGATGTGGAAATATTTCGACGGATGGAGCGACGCCACCTCGGCGAACAGTTCCGAAAAGCAGGCCGTCGCCTCCGCAATTTTCAACGGACAGACCTGCGAAGGGTCTTTGGGGTCCTCCCGCAGGGCGCGGTAACGCTCGTGTTGCAGGATGTATTCGCAGTGCCCGAAGCAATTCTGCAAGGGAATGACCTCGACGCCCCGCCCGCTGCAATAATCGACAAACGAGATCACCTCCTCCCGGGTAAAGGCGGAGGCATTCGACAGCGTGGCATGCTTATCGAAGGGGAAAGCGGCCTCCCACTCCATGACGAGCGTGTTGATCCCCTGTTCGGAAATCCGATCGACAAGGCGTTTCATGGCGTCGAGCGTCATCACCTCGGTACGGAAATCGAGATGGAAGGCCCGGATAGGAAAATCCCCGGTCCGGGCAGCACAGGTTACGATGCCCGTCAAAAGCGTCAGCAAGGCTGCGGCAATATTCAAAAAACGGTATTTCATGGCAGCGTTTTCAGATTTTGATGTAAATTTTCCGCCGGTACAACACCAATCCGAGGCTCCAAACCAGCAAAATGAAGCACAACGAATAGACCAGCGACCCCGAAGCGTCGCCGAACAACGGGTCGATCAGCGTCGTATAGAACCAGCTCTTAATTGAAAGGGCGCCCAACGTAACCGACAGGACCCAAGCAGCGACATAGAGGAACAACGGGTTGACACCGAATACCCGGAAAAACCCGGTCCACCGCACCTGTTTGTGCAGGTCAATCACCCAGCACAGCAGCCCCAGCAGCAGCGATGCGAACCCCGAGGTGGCCAGTGCGAACGAACTGCTCCAGATCTTTTTGTTGAGCGGATCGCCGTATTGCAGCAACAGCCCCGTAAAGAACAGCGCCGTTCCGAATGCGAACAGACGGCCGAAACGCATCGGGGCATCCTCGTTCGCAAGCAGTATCCGCCCGGCGGCGCATCCCAGTAGGAACTGCGCGATCCGCGGCAGGGTGCTCAACAGCCCCTCCGGCTCGAAAGCCAGCCGCGAGCCGTCCGGCAGCCACTCCCTGTAAAGATGGCTCTCGCCCAAAACAGCCCGGTCCACCACCGCGATGATGTTGTCGGCCGAAAGCGAATAGCCGTTACCCGTTTGAAGCAGCACCAGATAGAGGATCAGCAACCCTCCGGCGGCAACGATCAGATGCCGGAAACGCAGACAGAGCAACGCCGCGGAGCCGAACAGATAAACCAATGCCAATCCCTGCAACACTCCCATAATCCGGAACGTCCGGAACGGAAAAACCGTCTCGAACCAAGTCGCATCGGCAGACGTCTGCCCGGAGAGGAAATTCGCCGTGCCGTAACCGAAATAGCTGATCTCCTGCAACAGCAGCCCCACGCCGAAAATGACCGCACTGCGGCGCAGAATCCGGGAAAAAGCCTCCCGGCCGGCGCCCTCGTACCGTTTCGAGAGGGAAAAGAAGGCCGACACCCCCATGATGAAGACGAAAAACGGATAGATCAGGTCCGTCGGCGTCATGCCGTGCCAAAACGCATGCTGCAACGGCGCATAGGCCTTGCCCCATACGGCGGGGTTGTTTACCAGAATCATGGCGGCGATCGTCATGCCGCGCATGACGTCGAGCGATAGCAGTCTTTCGGATTTCATCATCTTTTCCATGAGTTGAAGAAAGTCCCGACGTCCGGATTCCCGGACATCGGGACGCAAAAGGTCAATTGGGAGCCGTTACGGAGAGCGTATAACGCATCGAGATGGCCCGCGAGCCGCGAACGGCCTCGAAACGCAGGGCGAAGGTCCCCGGCTGGGAGAACGTATAGACCAGGTCTTTCGAATGGCCGATCGCCTGCTCGTCGAGCAGCCAAGTGCACTCGACCGAACCGTCGTTCGGAGAGACGATCAGACTCAGCTTAAACTCCTGGCCGACAACGGCCGTCAACGACTCGGCAGTCTGATCGTAAATGTAAAGTTCGTCGGCAGCGAAAGGCGGATTGCCTTCATCTTCGTTGCAAGCGAGACATACGAGTCCAGCCAGCAAAAACAATATGTATTTCAGCATTTTCATAATCGTATCGTTTTTCGGGTTAAACACTTACTGCACATCCCACCATACCGGCACCGTCCAGTCGTCCGAACCGCCCATGCGGTCGACGGCCTCCTGCCAGTTCGCGGCGTTCTTGCTCTGCTCCTCAATCGGGTAGGTCAGACGCAGCGGACGCTGGCCGTTCGACTGGTTCTCGGAGGGATAACGGTTGTACCATTTGCAGTAGGCCGTAGGCATGCCGTCCGTACGGCGCAGATTCGACCACGCCTCGATGGGGTCCATGAAGTGAAGAATCCAGATCTGCTTGTTGATCTCTTCGAGCGCCCGGGTGCCGCCCGCCGCCACCTCCGGGAGCAGGTAGGTCGTCATATAATCCCGGATTTCCTCATCCGAAGGCATGTCGGCGGCACTCACCCCGAACAGCGAGAACTGCTTCACGGCCGCTTCGTAGCCCTTGGCAAAACGAGACTCGGCCGTCTCGGTGTCGATTCCCCAGCCGCGGACGGTCGTCTCGGCCAGCAGGAATTGCGTTTCGGCATAGCTCATGTGAATCCACGGGCTGTCCACGGCCATGATGGTCCGCGAAGGCGAAAGACGATACATGGCATGGGGCACCGTATAGCTGCCGATCGCACGTTTCAGTTCGGCGCGTTCGTCCTCGGTCATCCACGTTGCGGCATCGACCATAGCGGACGTAATGCCCTGAGCCCAGACACTACGGGTCTTCGCCGCACCCTGGTAACCGTTCTCTCCGGGTCCCTGGTTGCCGCCGCCGTAGGTGAAATCCTGAGCAGGCAGCGTGAGATAACCGCCGATGTTGATGTAACCGTCGGGAGTCGCGGCCAGATCGGCCGGCCCCTGATTGCCGGCGTATCCGGCATTGAACTTGCGCATCAGCTCGGTCACCTCGACCGCGTCGCCCCACGCGGGAAGCCCCGCTCCCGAGGTCGTCACATAAACTCCCGCTATGAGCAACAGACGCGGATCGAGCGCCAGATAACGCCGATAGGGAGGCGTCGTGTACTGCTGCGGGTCCATCGCACAGAGCGATTTGAAGAACTCGGTGGTCATCTTGTACTGCGTGATGCCGAGACCCGTATTGCCCGTCACCTGAAGAATGATGTCGGCATAGCCGTTGCCGGCCCCGAGCGTCTCGTAATCCTCGGCGTGTTTGACGGCCGCGATGTCGGCATTCGAGGTCATCACCCCTGCGGCGAACGCCTCGCGGGCCTTCTGCTGAGCCACATCGGGCTTCACCTTGATCAGGCGCATCGCCACGCGCAGTTTGAGCGAAGCGGCGAAACGCTTCCACTTCTCCACGTCGCCCCCGAAATAGCAATCCGTCGAAGGCGACGACTTCGAAGCGTCGAACTGCGCGAGGGCACCGTCCAAACGCTCGAAGAAATCATTGTAAATAGCCTCCTGCCGATCGTATTTGGGCGAGAAGATCGACTGGTAATAGCCCTGTCCTCCTTCGAAATAGGGAACGTCACCGTAGCAGTCGGTCAGTTTGAGGAAGGTCTCCACACGCAGCACCTTGGCGATCGCGCTGTAATTGACCAGTTCGGGATCGTTGTCGGCGATATTTTCGAGCGCCACGATATTCTTCACAGCCTCGGGATAGAACAGGTCTTGCCACAGACGGGCGAAGTAACCGTTGTTGCGAATACCCTTGCCGCCGTATTCGACATTTCCCCACGAGCCGCTCCAATGGTTGACCCATTCGCCGGGATAAGTGAAGAAGCGCGCCGCATTCTGACGGCCCATCGAGTGAGACATCTGGATGGTCGGAACCAGCAGCGAAGGATCGATGCTTCCGTTGGCTTTCGTCGGGTTGACATTCAGTTCGGTCAGGTCGCTGCAACCGCCGGCAACGGCCGCAAGCGCCGACAAGAGATATAATGATAGCTTTTTCATGGTCGCAAGATCGTTTAGAATTTAACTTTGATGCCGAAACCGAAGGTTCTTCTCGAAGGCAGCGAACCGTATTCGAAACCCTGACCGTTTCCGTTATAGTAGGACGATTCGGGGTCGATGTTCTTCACGTTCGTATAGAGAATGCACAGGTTGCGGGCAAAAGCCGTCAACTGAACGCCGGCAATAGGCGTCTTGCGCAGCCAGCGCCTCGGGAAGTCGAACGAAAACGCCAGTTCACGGAACTTGACATACGAAGCGTCGATGATGAACGGTTCGGGCGACACGTCCTGGAACGACTGCCAATAGGACTGCGGGTTGACATAGATGTCGTTCTCTGCGTAGATCGGATTGCCTTCGGGATCCTTGCCGACAACCTTCACGCCATCGACCAGATAACCGCCCGTGGCTTTCCAGTCGGCGGGAGAGCCGGCGGCGCGTTTGGCCTGTTCGGAGCGGTACCAGGCGTCGCGCCCTTTGAGCGTCTCTTTCGAAGTACCGTTGTAATAGGATTGCATCATCGACATCGAATACATATCGGCGCCGAACTTGGCATCGAACAGCAGGCGCAGGTTCAGGTTTTTCCAGGTGAAGTTGTGCGACCAGCCGAGCGTATGGGCATAAGTACCCTTGCCGAGCACCGAAACGTTGGTGTCGAAAGTCGGCAGACCTTTTTCATCCACGATCACACGTCCGTCGGGTGTGCGCTTCTGCGCCTGACCCACGATCACGCCGTAAGGCTGATTCTCCATGGCATAAATGTAGGCATTGGCCCAGCGTGCTGCCGTCAACTCATACGACGGAACGTCGGGATGCAGCGAAAGTACCTTGTTGTCGTTGGTGGCATAGGTGAAGGTCGTCTCCCACTGGAACGACTTGAGTTTCAAAGGAACGCCCGTCACAGCCAGTTCAATACCGCGGTTGCGGATCTCACCGGCGTTGATCAGCGCCCGCGTAAAACTCGAACTCGAAGAGATCGGCAGGCTCATGATCTGATTCTTGGTCGTCTGCTGGTAGAGCGTCAGGTCGAGACTCAGCCGGCTCTGGAAGAAACGGACGTCGAGACCGACCTCCATCGAGTAACTGGCCGTGGGTTTCAAATCATAATAGGGAATCACGGTGCTGGCAACCTCGCCCAGCGATTGTCCGTTGAGTTTGAACCCCTTCGTTCCGAAATCGAGATAAAGCTGATAAGGGTCCGTATCGCCGCCGACATTGGCCCACGAAGCACGCAGTTTGCCGAACGAGAACCAGTCGCCGTGCTTGAAAAGGCTCGAAAAGATCAGGCTGCCCGAAACCGACGGATACCAGTAGGAACGGTTCTCCGGGCAGAGCGTCGAAGAGACATCGTTGCGGATCGTGGCGTCGAGATAGGCCAACCCCTTGTAACCGAGACTTACGGAACCGAACATCGAACGCACCTCTTTCTTATAGAGACCGTGCGTCGTATTGATCCGCTCGAAGGCATTGATGTCGTCCACGCCCGGCATCACCTGTTTGAGACCCTCGGTGGTGAACTGTTCGTTCTTGTTCCGCCAGAGGCTCGCGCCGACGAAAGCGTTGATGTCGAAATCGCCGTATTTCTTCGCAAAGGTCAGCGTCGCTTCGAGGTTCGTCTGCGTGACGTTCATGACACGTTCATTGATGGCGCCCTCGACCTGCCGCGGCGTCGAAATGGGCGAGAAGGTCGTAGCCCGGAAATTGTAGGTATCCAGTCCGCCGCGCCCCGCCAGTTTCAGCCACGGGGTGATGTCCCACGAAATACGCGCATTGCCCATCAACCGCGAACGGCTCGACTCATTGCGCATCTCGTTGATGACCCAATAGGGATTGAAGCGGTAGTCGCTGCCGTTCCACTGGTAGTAATTGCCGTTCGCGTCCTTGTAGGAGTCCGCCAGCCAGTTCTGATCGAAGTTCGGGGCGATGCCGATCAGCGCGTTGCCGATGTTGCTGGCGTTGTCGGTCAGCGCCGGACGGTTCTTCACGTCTTCGTAGATATACGACGCCGAAGCATCGGCCGAGATCGTCTTGCCCAGTTTCGTCGTGCCGCGCATGGTGATGTTCGTGCGGTTGAATTCCGACTTGGGAACGATATCCTTGTTGCGCATGTCGGTCACGGCGAAGCGGAACGAGGTCTTTTCGGTCGCATTGGAGAGCGACACCGAGTTCTGGGCCGTGAAACCCGTATCGAAGAACGACAGCACGTTGTTGTTCACGTTGCCATAGGGCTTCCACTCGCCATTGTAGATCTGGATCATGATATTGGGATCGAGCTTGCCGCCCCAGGCGACCTGTGTCGTGCCGCGGCCGTCGGAATCGGTGAGGGGAATAACGCCGTTGCGCCCCTGTCCGTAAACGCGCTGGTAATCGTCGAACTTCGACAGCAACGTCGTGAAGCTGATGTTCGACGACACTTCGATGCCGAGCGATTCCTTTCGCGCCGAACCGGATTTGGTGGTGATCATCACCACGCCGTTCGAGGCCATCGAACCGTAAAGCGCCGAAGCCGACGGGCCTTTCAGAATCGTGACGTTCTCGATGTCCTCGGGATTGATCGACGACATGACGTCGCCGAAGTCGAAGCCCGAACCGCCCCACTTGCCGTCGGCGCCCTGCAGCTGCGAGTTGTCAACCGGCATGCCGTCGACGACGTAAAGCGGCAGGTTCGAACCCGAAAGCTGGGAATTACCGCGGATCAGCACGCGCGACGATCCCGTCGGGCCGGCCGTCGTCGTCGAAATATCGACTCCGGCGACCTTTCCGATCATCGCCTGCATGATGTTCGACTCGCGTCCGGCCGTCAGGTCCTCCTTGCCCACCGACGACACGGCGTAACCCAATGCCTTGGCTTCGCGCTTGATACCCAGGGCCGTGACTACGACTTCACCCACGGAAACGGCCTCCTCCTTGAGTACGATTTCGAGACGGGTTTTGCCGCCGACGGGAACCGACTGCGTCGCCATACCGATGAACGAAACCTGCAAGGTGGCGTTCTTGTCGGATATGTTCAGCGTGAACCGACCTTTCGAATCAGTCGTCGCGCCGCGGCTCGTCCCCTCCTGGATGACCGTGGCTCCGACAATCGGCTGCTTCGCCTCATTCGTCACGACACCCGTAACGGTAACATTTTGCTGAGCCACTGCCGCGGAGCAGCAGAGGACCGACAGGAGCAGCACGGATAAAATCCGCGTCAATCCGCCGCAAATCTGTAATTGTAATGGTCTTAGCATATCATTTATATTAAGTTAGTAAGGTTGCCTTTCATCACTGCCCGAATGCGGGAGCCTTCTCCTCCCCGGCGTGCGGAAGGATTCCGCCGCCGTCTTCGGAGAACTGCCGGAAATAGGATTTGAGGAAACGGTAGTTCCGGGCCGCACAAAATTCCTTGTCCGAACCGTTGCGGTACTCGTCCATAAACTGCCCGAATCCCGACCATACGGTCTGCATGTAGCCTTTGAAACGCTCTGACATGTATTTCGAAGAGTGCCTGCGGAAACGGAGCATGTCGTCGAGCTGCATCCGCGTGACGCCGGGACGCTCCCAGCCGCAGGTAACGACATCGAAACCTTTGATGGCGAAATAGACGGCCGACTGTTCGGCATCGCGGTAGTGCCAGTCGCACATCATCACGCTGCGGTCGATCCGGTCGATCGCGCGGTGGGTGTTGCCGATGCTGGCCGACCACTCGCCGTAGCCGCTCGCATCGCGCCGACCGTCGATCAGCCGGTCGGCCCACATCCAGAGGCGCACCCCTTTCCGCCGCAGGTGGGCGGCAATCCGGTTCACCTCCCCGGCGAAGACCTCAGCAGGGTCCAACCCTCCGCAGCGCGGACAATCCGTATCGGCCAAATCGAACACCTCGTCGAGTCCGGCATGGAAATCCGTCGCTCCGAAAGCCTCCACGACTTCGTCCACACAGTCGAACACGACGTCATGCACTTCGGGATGATTCGGACAATAACTCTTGCAATAGAGACGATCCGGATTGGGCCAAACGTAATTTTCGGGAAGTTTCACCCGCGGCTTTTCATCGAACTGCGGGTAAACCTGCAACAACTTGCCCGCCTTGCCGTGCCACGACTGATGGCCCAGCAGATTGATCAGCGGCACGAGCCTGATGCCTTTCTCACGGCACAATGCGGCCAGCCGGCCGGCCAGCGAACGGTTCCAGCCGTCGGGATCGGCCAGCTCGGGGCGCGATTCGAAATCATAGGCCCAGTTCACCCGGACGACCAGCGTATTGATTCCTGCAGGAGCCAGATCGTTCTCTACGAAATCGAAGAACGTATCAGCTTGTTTTACAGATGGAAGCGCAACAGAAAAAGCCCGAATCGGAAAACCGTTATCGAGCACAGAAATATCGATAAAAACAGAATCGGCCGGCCGGGGGGGGGGTAATCCCCTCCCTGTTCGCAGCAGTCGCCAGGATACAGCCCGCAGACAGCAGAACGGTCAAAGTATGAATCGGTCTCATCATAACTAAAAACGGGTTTCGCCGGCTATCACGACACGTTGAATTCCGATATTATCGTCGAAAATCAGAATATCGGCATCTTTTCCGGCTTCGAGCGAGCCTTTCCGGTCGTCGATGCGCATCACGCGGGCCGGAGTCGCCGTCATCATCTTCACGGCCTCGGGCACCGGCACTTCGGCCAGCCGGTGCATGGTCCTCACACAGCGGTCCGCCGTTGCGACGCTACCGGCGAAGGCGCTCCGGTCAGCCAGCTTGGCCACACCGTCCTCGACCACGACCTCCATACCCGAATTCCGGGCCCCGAGCACATAACGGCCCTCGGGCATTCCGGCGGCACGCATCGAATCGGTGATAAGCACCGTGCGGTCAGCCCCTTTGAGCTTATAGACCAGCCGAAGCAGGCTTTCGGGCAGGTGCACGCCGTCAGTGATGATTTCGACCGTCATGTCGTCCAGCCAATAGGCGGCCTCGACGATCCCGGCATACCGGAAAGCATTGCGGCGGACGACCGACGAGGTGCAGGAATAGAGATGCGTCACATGCGTATAACCGTTACGGAACGCCTCGACCGCCTCCTCGAACAGCGCGTCGGAATGGGCGATCGACGCCAAAATCCCCTTTGCGCGCAGCACCCGTCCCAGTTCGAGCGCACCGTCGAGCTCGGGAGCCAGCGACATCCGGCGAATATCGTCGCTGGCGGCGAGGATCGCATCGTACTCCTCGGGGCGCGGATCGCGCAGGTAGCGCGGATCTTGTGCGCCGCGTTGGTTGTAGGCGAAATAGGGGCCTTCGAGATGCAGCCCGGGCATGTCCGCCCCTTTCGTATTGAGCGGCTGCGCACGGCGGAACACCTCGAACGTCTCGAACAGGTTCTCGTTCGTGCTGGCCAGCGTCGTCGGAAAGATCGTCGTGGCGCCGTGACGCGCCGACATCTCCGCCGCACCCAGATAGGCTTCGACCGTGCAGTCCATGAAATCGTGACCGCCGGCGCCGTGCGTATGAATATCTATGAATCCGGGGGAGACCCAATCGCCGCCGGCATCGGTAACCAGTCCGGCATCCCCCTTATAGTCACCTTCGCCGACAGCCGTGATCACACCGCCGTCCCACTCCACATAGCCCCGGCCCGCTGTCGCGAGACCGATGATCCGTCCGTTTACAATCGCCTGTTTCATCGTTCTATCTTTTTTCCGCACCGCGGCGGGTCCAATATTCCAGTCTGTATCCCCTCAACGCATAATGCAATAAAAAGACGAAGCAGGGAATCATCAGCCAATAAGCCGATTGAGCGTCACCCAGACGGGTCGCCTCACCGGCGTAGACAAGCGGGAAAACTCCGCTCGAAGCCAGCGCCATGACCAACCACGCCGAGCCGAGACTCGTGTGGCGTCCCAGACCGCGGATCGCCAACGGCCAAATGCCGGAATAAAGAAATGCGTTGGGAACGCCCATCAGAATCAGTATCCACATCGCATTGTGAGTCTCCACGCCGAAAAACGAGGTCTGTCCGCCGACACACACCGCCGCAACCGAAGCCGCCAGGTTCAACAGCGACGCGATCCGCAGGGCGGTAAGCTGCGAAACGACACGCGGAATGAGCACCGTCCCCAGTGCAAAGCCGACAAAGGTCGAAAAAAGAATCATCGGCGGCAGCAGCTTGGCCTGGGCGATATCGGTCCCGAGCGATACGGACGATGTGACCAGCGTGTTGATGCAAAGCGCCTGGGTGCCGAGGTGGCACACCATCGCCACCACGCCGAGAACCAGATAAGGATAGCTGAAAATGCTCCGGCCCGCCCCTTCTCCGGAAGCGGAATCGCTCTTTCCGCCCGCAATGTCGGGCAACGGCGAACGGCGGACATACAGGCCAAACGCGATCAATACGAAAGCCAGAATCAGATAGGGTACGATCACACGGCGCACCATCCCGTCGAGAACCATCTCCCGGGGCAGCCCGCCGATAAGCTCCGCTCCGGACTCGGCCTGCTCGAAAAGCGCCGCATCGCCCGGGCGGATGATGACGTAGCCCAGCAGCAGCGGAGCGATGATCCCGGCCAGTTTGTTGCAAACGCCCATGACGCTCATCCGTTTGGCCGCCGCCTCGATCGGCCCGATCACCGTCACGAAGGGATTTCCCGCGGTCTGCAGGACGGCCAGCCCGATCCCGAGCAGAAACAGCCCGGTGAGAAAAAGTGCGTAACAACGGGTCAGCGCGGCGGGAACGAAGCACAAGGCTCCGAGCGCCATCACGAACAACCCATAGCTAATGCCCCGTTTATAACCGACCGCATCGAGCATCATCGACGAGGGGATAGCCATGACCAGATAGGCGATATAGAAGACAAACCCCACCAGATAGGCCTGTGCCAGCGACAATTCGCATGTCACCTTAAAATAAGGGATCAACACGGAATTGACCCAGGAGATCATTCCGAAGAAGAAGAAAAGTGTTCCCATGATTGTCATGGAAACATAGTATTGCCGTCGGGAGTCCATGTCGTGCGAAGTTCGGTCAGGTTTCATTCGGTCAGTATTCTCTTCAAATCAGTCCGTGCGTCAATTCGTGTTCGAACACGGATTATCCAGCCGTAAAGGTAGTGAAAAAATAATACCATGCAACAATTCAATGAAAAAATATATAACAAAAAGTTCCAGACCGAAAATGTATGAGCATGCATACTCCTTGCTATCAATAAATTATAAAATTGTTCCGAATTTATTTTGGAAAACGAAGCAAAATCCATATTTTTGTGCTCGAACACGGTTATTAATTTATCACGCCTATAATCAACAACCATGGATGGACTCATAAAAGAATTCCACATCGACAAATTACACGTCTCGATCTACAAAACCCGCCGACAGATGGGAATGGCAGCCTCGGCGCACTACCTGCAACGACTGGAAACCATCCTCGCCGGCCAGCCCGTAGCCCGAGCCGTATTCGCAGCGGCGCATTCGCAGGATGAATTCCTGGAAGGGCTGACCGAAGCCGAAGACGCTGTATTCAACCGGATCGAAGCGTTCCATATGGACGAATACATCGGGCTGCCTGCCAATGCGCCGCAGCGTTTCGGCACGTTCCTTTCCCGTGCGATCTTCGACCGGAAGCCTTTCCGCAAGGTCCATCTGATGAACTCCGGCGCCGGAGACGGACGTCAGGAATGCCACCGTTACAGCGAACTGCTCCGGTGTGCGCCACTGGACATCGTGTCGCTCGGAATCGGGGAGAACGGACACATCGCCTTCAACGACCCGCACGAAGCGCGTTTCGACGATCCCGAAACGGTGAAGATCACCACGCTCGACGAACCGTGCCGGCAGCAGCAGGTCCACGACGGCGAATTCGCCGACATATCGCTCGTTCCGCACCAGGCGATGACGCTGACCATCCCCGCGCTGATGTCGTGCCGCTGCGCGGTAGGCATCGTACCGCTCGACCGCAAGGCGAAAGCCGTGTACGACGCGCTTTACGGCCCCATTTCGGAGAAATGCCCGGCTTCGATCCTCCGCACCCACGACGACGCGGCGCTTTTCCTCGACGAAGGAGCGGCTTCGTTGCTGAGAATCTGAGCGGAATCCATTACCAATCGAAAATATTTTCGTACTTTCGCCCTATGGACCGCAAAAATTATAAGATCAAGGATATCGCCGCGATGGCCGGCGTATCGGTCGGTACGGTCGATCGGGTGCTGCACAACCGGGGCGACGTTTCGGAAAAAAGCAGGAAGAAGGTGGAACAGGTGCTCGAAAAGATACTCTACCGCCCCAACCTGCTCGTTTCCTCCATCGGCGTCAAACGCAAAATCACCCTTGCGATCGTCCTTCCCAGCCATCAGCAGGGTGAATATTGGGAACAGATCGAAAAGGGCATCCACCAGGCGCTCTACGACTTTTCGAAGATCCGCACCGAAACGAAAACCTTCTATTACGACCAGTTCGACCTCTATTCCTGCCGCACGGCTTACAGCCAGGCGTTGGAATACGCCTGCGACGCCATGATCATCGGCCCGACTTTCCGCGAGGAAACCGTGCTTTTCTCCCGCAAGCTCGACGAACAGGGAACCCCCTATGTCTTCATCGACACGCTTATCCCGTCGTGCAACCAGCGGGCGTTCTTCGGACCCGATTCGCGGATGCTCGGATACATCGAGGCCAAGCTCCTCTCGGACGTGATCGGCGAGGAGAAAGACATCGCCATCCTGCACGCCGTGCGTTCGGGAAACGAGAGTTCATTGCAGACGGTCGTGCGCAAGGCCGGATTCTTCGAATATTTCGACACCGTATCGAGCAAAAACAGATTCCTCTACGCCAATTATTACAGCCAGGACGTCGAGCAGAGCTGGAAAGAGTTCGACCGGCTCTTTTCCGGGGAAAACGACATCGGCGGCGCCGTGCTTTTCAACTCCCGGTCATACATTTTCGCCAGCTACCTGGAACACCACGGCATCACCGGAGTCAAGGTGATCGGCTGCGGCGTGACGCAAAAGAACATCGAATACCTGAAAAAAGGCTACCTGTCGTTCCTGCTGTCGGAACGCCCCGACGTACAGGGCTACCAAAGTATCAAATACGTACTGGAATACATCCTTTACGGACAGCACGAACAAATCATCAAGCACACGCCGATCGAGATTCTGATACGCGAAAACATCGACTCGCTGTTCTGACATCCGCACCGGCAGAAGCGGGAAATCCATGAAAGCGTCCCGAATATACGAACGGCTCGACCGCATGCCCGTCCTGAAACTCCTCGTGCCGTTCGCGGCCGGGATCGCGCTGGCTGGCCGGTATGAACTGCCCCTGTGGTTTCTCGCAGGGGCTTTCGTATGCACGGGAGTCATGGCGTTGTTGTTCCGCTCGCAGGCGGCCGCCGTGGGGATGCTCCTCACGGCGGGATTCGCTGCGGCACAGCTCCGGACGCCTTCTCCCACCGTGCCGCGGGACATCGGGACCACGTACGAAATTACCGTCGAAGGATTTCCCGCCGACCGGGGCCGCTATGCCACGGCCGACGCTTCGGTGGCGGCATGGCGCGACCCCGCAGACGGACATTGGCACCCCTCCGACGCCCGGGTCCGGCTCTACGTCGACTCGCTCACCGACCTGCGGCCCGGCGAACGCCTCCGCTGCCGGGGCACGGTGCGGCCTTTCCGGAGCGGGGCGGAGAGCTTCCGCCTCCTGATGCGGCGGCGGGGCTATGCCGGAACGCTGTGGGTCTCGGAACGGACGATCCTCGAACGCCTGCCACAGCAATCCGCCGGATTGCACCGCACCGCCGTCGAACGCCTCGCCCGGCTGCCGATGGCGCCCGAAGCCGCAGCCGTCGTCGAAGCCATGGCGGCCGGCGAACGGCGGGGCATCACCCCGGAACTCCGCACCCGCTACTCCCGCAGCGGGCTTTCGCACCTGCTGGCCGTGTCGGGACTCCACACGGGAATCGTCTTCGTACTCATCAACGCCGTGCTGTGGTGGCTGCCGCTGCTGCGCCGGGGACACCTGCTGAAAAACCTGCTGGCGGCCGGGGCCGTGTGGCTCTTCGTCGCGGCGGCGGGATTTCCGCCGAGCGCCGTGCGGGCCGCCGTGATGTGCACCGTCCTGCAGGCGGCATTGGCCTCTACCTCGGAATACGTCGGAATGAATGCCCTCGCAACGGCGGCGTTCGGGATGCTGCTGTGGAATCCCAACTGGTTCGGGGACATCAGCTTTCAACTCTCGTTCCTCGCCGTGGCGGGCATCCTCGCGTGGGGCGTGCCGCTCTGCCGCCGTTGCCGGACCCGGTGGAAAGGGCTGAACATCGTGATCGACGCCTACCTGATCGGGCTCGCCGCAACTGTCGCCACGGCGCCGCTCGTCTCCCACACCTTCGGCATCGTGCCGCTGGCGGGACTGGCCGTCAATCCGCTGGCCATCGCGCTGGCCGGGGTCGTGGTCTTCGGCGGAGCGCTGTGGATGCTCGCACCGGTCGGGGTCCTCGCCCCGGCATTCGGATTCGTGACGGGCACGGCGGCCGAATGGATCAACGCGCTGGCCCGGCTGACCGCCTCGCTGCCGGGCGGAGCGGCGGATTACACCCTCGGAGGATGGCAGACGGCGGTCATATACCTCGTTTTCGCCCTCGCAACCGCCGCCGCATGGAGCACCGAACCGAAAAAAAGCGTACCTTTGCGGACGTGATAACGCCCGAAGAATACACGCTCCTGCTGACCGACGAGGTACAACGCGCCATTGCCGCCGCACGCGACCGCGACCCGCTCGAGGTGGCGAAAGACCGCCGGATTCCCCATGCGCGGCTGGTCGCCACACAGGTCAAATACCTCGCACGGGCCGCACAAAAACTCCCGTCGTATGCCGCCGCGCAGTGCATCCTGCCCCCGCTGGCCTTCGAACAGGCGTCGAGCGAAGCCTGCGCCGCCCACAAGCGGATCGAAGGCGACACGGCGCTGGACCTCACCTGCGGACTGGGCGTCGACGCACTCTTCCTGAGCCGCCGCTTCCGCCGCGTGGTGACGCTCGAGCGCAACGACATGCTGGCCCGCGTGGCTTCGGAAAACTTTTCGAGGCTGGGCGCAACGAATATCGAGGTCGTGAACACCTCCGCCGAGGAGTATCTCCGGCGGGAGGACCTGCGTTTCGACTGGATTTACGCCGATCCCGACCGCCGTTCGGCCGAAGGCCGCAAACTGGTGCGGCTGGAGGATTGTTCGCCCGACATCATCGCCCTGAAACCGCATCTCGATCGGATTTCGGGGCGTCTGTGCGTCAAAAACTCGCCGTTATTCGACGTGGACGAAGCCCTTCGGCTCTTTCCCGACAGCCGCGTGGAGGTGCTCTCGCTCGGCGGCGAATGCAAAGAGGTGCTGGTCTATGCCGACGGCACGGGACCGCTCGTCACCGCCACGGCCCTCGGGCACGGATCGTTCTCGGCCCGGCCGGGCGAAGCGGCTCCCGAACCGGGAGCGTTCGACCCGGCGCGCTGCCGCTGGCTCGTGGTCCCCGACGTGGCCCTGCAAAAAGCCCGGCTGGCCCGGCTCCACCTTGCGGAAAAGGCCGCCATCTGGAGCGAGAACGGCTACGGATTCGCCGCCGAGGAGCCGCAGGAAGTGCTCGGACGGGTTTACGCCGTCGAGCGGATCGAGCCCTACGATCCCAGACGGTTGAAACGCGAACTGAAAGGCCGCGGGGCCGAGGTGCTCAAACGCGACTTCCCGCTGGCGGCGGAGGAGCTGATGCGCCGCCTCGGACTGCATCCCGGAGCGGAACTGCGGCTGGCTTTCACGAAAATCGGGAACGATTTTTGGGTTATCCGCTTAAAATAACTATATTTGCCTGATTTCCAACGGTCTCTTATGAAACTCAGCGAATTCCTGACATACTTTACCGACACGATCTTCCGGCGCGACGTGAACGAATGGCGCAACCCCGTCGTGCGGTGGCTCGTACAGCAGTACCGCCTGCTGTTCTACACGGCGCGGGGACTGCTCGAACACGGGACCATCGTCCGCTCGGCGGCGCTCACGTTCTACACGCTGATGTCGCTGGTGCCGATCGCCGCCGTGGTGTTCGCCATCGTCAAAGGATTCGGACTCGCCGACGGCCTCACGGAAAACCTCTACGCCCTCTTCCCCCAGAATCCCGAGATCATCGACTACCTCGTCGATTTCGCCGAGAACGCCCTGGCCCGCACGCAGGGCGGCGTGGTGGCCGCCGTGGCGCTGGTGATGCTCTTCTGGGCCGTGATCCGGGTCTTCGGGTCGATCGAGAGCGCCTTCAACAACATCTGGGAGGTCAAAGTCGAGCGCAGCATCACCCGTCAGTGGACCGACTACATCGCCGTGGTGATGATCGTGCCGATCCTTTGGATCGTGGCCAACGCCGTGGGCAACTACGCCCAGGAACTCGTGGGATTCGACGACAGCTGGTACTTCGAACTGCTGTCGCGGCTGGCCTCGATGGTCGTGATCTGGGTGATGTTCACCTTCCTCTACATCATCATCCCCAACGCCAAAGTCCGCTTCGGAAGCGCCCTGATGGCCGGCATCGTCGCCGGAACCATCTTCCTGCTGTTTCAGTGGGGATACGTCTACGTCCAGCGGTGGATGACCTCGTACAACGCCATCTACGGCAGTTTCGCGGCCCTGCCGCTGCTGCTGATCTGGATGCAGACCTCGTGGGAGATACTCCTCTTCGGCGGCGAGCTGTCGTTCGCCTACCAGAACATAGCGCGCTTCGGCGAGGAGCGCGAATCGCTCCTGATCAGCTATGACCAGCGCCGCAAGGTGCTGCTGGCCGTGATGCTCATTGTGGTCCGGAATTTCCGCGACCGGGGAGGCGCCATGCCCGCGGACGATATTCGCACGCAACTCGACCTGCCCACGCGCATCGTCAACGACGTGCTGTTCCAGTTAGTGCAGGCCGGACAGCTGATCGCCGTGCGCAGCGGCGACGGCGAACGCGAAACGGCCTTCACCCCGGCCCACGACATCGCGTCGATGACCGTCTACGGGGTGCTGGAAGCGGTCGAACGGTCGGGACAGACCACCTTCGACCTCGGACAGACCCCCGAACTCGCCCGCGTGGACCGCGAATTGGAGATGCTGAAAGACTCGGCCCGCCAGTCGCAGGAGAACGTGCGGCTGGTAGACCTGCTGTGAAACCCAAACCGGAAAAGCCCATGAAACGCGTCGTCATCATCGGCAGCGGGAACCTGGCGGAAGCGCTGGCCCGCGCGGTCGCGAAAAGCGACCTCGAACTCGTGCAGATCTTCGCCCGGAACGCCGAGCGGGCGCGCATCGTCGCGGAACTCACCGCAACCGACTGGGCGACGCATCCGGAAATGCTCGCCCGGGATGCCGACATCTACCTTATCGCCGTGAGCGACCGGGCCGTGGAGCACGTCGCCGCGACGCTCCCCATACCCCAAGGTGCAGCCGTCGCCCACACGGCCGGCAGCGTACCCCTCGCGGCCATTCCCGCGAAATTCGCCCGCCGGGCGGTCTTCTACCCGATGCAGACCTTCACCAAGGGACGCGAGGTCGATTTCCCGGTCATCCCGATCTTCCTCGAAACCCCCTCGGCCGAGCTGCGCCCCGAGCTGGAAGCATTTGCCCGGAAGCTCTCCGGCGCGGTGATCTGGGCCACCTCCGAGCAGCGGGCAAAGGTGCATCTCGCGGCGGTTTTCGCCTGCAACTTCGCCAACCACATGTACGCCGTGGGCGAACGCATCGTGCACGACGCCGGACTGGATTTCGACGTGCTGAAACCGCTGATCGCCGAGACCGCCGCCAAGGCCTGCGACGCCCGCTCGCCGCTCGACGTGCAGACGGGACCCGCCGTGCGCAACGACTTCGCCACGAAAGCGCGCCACAGCGACCTGCTGTCGTTCGACCTCCGATTGAAAAACATCTATTCAACTATAAGTCAAAGTATATGGGAAACTTCAAAGAAGATATAGCGCGCTGCGAAGCGTTCGTGTTCGACGTCGACGGCGTCATGACCGACGGGGGCATCATCCCCACGGCCGACGGCGATTTCATCCGCCGTTACAACGCCAAGGACGGCTACGCGCTGGCCTATGCGATCAAAATGGGCTATAAGGTCTGCATCATCACGGGAGGCCGCGGACGGACGCTCGAGAACCGCCTCCGGATGCTCGGCATCCGGCATTTCTACATCGACTGCATGGACAAGATCACGGCGCTCCGCGAATACCTGGCCAACGAAGGGCTGGACCCGCAGAGCGTGATCTACATGGGCGACGACATCCCCGACCTGGAGTGCATGCGCGAGGTCGGAATTCCGGTCTGCCCGTCGGACGCCGCGGCGGAGGTGATCGAGGCGTCGCGCTACGTCTCGGAGTTCCGGGGCGGCGAAGGCGCCGTGCGCGACATTGTCGAGCAGGTGCTCCGCGCCCACGGCGACTGGGCCCGCGATTCGCAGGGCGTCACCCCCTCGTCGCTCGCCGCATCGCGGTAAAATACAATCTTCCGAGCCTTAAAACGCCGTAATCCCCGAAACAGATTGCGGCGTTTTTCGAAAAATGCTTATCTTTGATACAAAACCAACCCGAACGATGAAAAAACTGTTCCTGACACTGTTGTGCACATGTGCGGCTGCCGGGCTCCGGGCCCAGGGCAACGAATGGCACGACGCCGCGGTCAACGAGATCAACCGGCAGCAGATGCACGCCACCTTCTTCGCCTACGAATCCGCAGACGCCGCCCGGAAGGGCGACCCGCACGCCTCCGAACGCTTCCTCGACCTCGACGGGACGTGGAAATTCTCGTGGGTGCGCAACGCCGAGGAGCGTCCCACGGACTTCTTCCGTCCCGGCTTCAACGACGGCGCATGGGGCGAGATGCCCGTTCCGGGGCTCTGGGAGCTGAACGGCTACGGCGATCCGCAATACCTCAATATCGGCTACCCGTGGCGCGAGCAATTTGAAAACAATCCGCCCGAGGTGCCCACGGCCGAAAACCACGTCGGCTCCTACCGCCGTGAGATCGAAATTCCCGCCGCGTGGTCGGACAAACAGGTCATCGCCCATTTCGGGTCCGTCACCTCGAACATCTACCTGTGGGTCAACGGACGGTTCGTCGGTTACAGCGAGGATTCGAAACTCGAGGCCGAATTCGACATCACGAAATACGTCCGTCCCGGCAAGAACCTCATCGCATTCCAGGTCTTCCGCTGGTGCGACGGCACCTATCTCGAAGATCAGGATTTCTTCCGCCTCTCGGGCGTGGGCCGCGACTGCTACCTCTATGCCCGCGACAAGCGCCATATCGCCGACGTGCGGCTCGACGCGGCCCTCTCGGAGAACTACACCCGCGGAACGCTCGCCGTGGAGCTGGCTCTCCCCGCAGCGGCCCGGGGCTGCACGGCGGAGGTGACGCTCACGGCCCCCGACGGCAGGGCCGTGGCCTTCCAAACGGCGAAACTCTTCGGTACGATAGCCCGTCTCGTGCTCGACGCCGGGAAGGTGCAGCCGTGGTCGGCGGAGATTCCCGCGCTTTACGGCGTCACGGTGACCCTGAAAGACCCGGCCGGAAAAACGATCGAAATCATCCCCCTGCAAGCCGGATTCCGTGAGGTGAAGATCGAGAGCGGCCAATTGCTCGTGAACGGGCAGCCGGTGCTCATCAAAGGCGCGAACCGTCACGAAATGGACCCCGACGGCGGGTATGTCGTCTCGGAAGAGCGGATGATCGAGGACATCCGCATTCTCAAGGAGAACAATTTCAACGCCGTGCGCACGTGCCACTACCCGGACGACGCCCGCTGGTACGCGCTCTGCGACCGCTACGGGCTCTACCTGGTGGCCGAAGCCAACCTCGAATCGCACGGCATGGGCTACGACGAAAAGACGCTGGCCAAGAACCCGGCTTTCGCCCAGGCGCATCTGGAACGCAACATCCGCAACGTGCGGCGCAACATCAACCACCCGTCGGTCATCGCCTGGTCGCTGGGAAACGAGGCGGGCGACGGACCCAATTTCGACGCCTGCTACGACTGGGTGAAGGCATACGATCCCTCGCGGCCGGTCCATTACGAACGTGCGGTCTACAACAACGGCGGCCGCAACACCGACATCGTCTGCCCGATGTACTGGGACTACGACCAGTGCGAAAAATACCTCCGGAACAATCCCCGGAAGCCGCTGATCCAGTGCGAATACGCTCACGCAATGGGCAATTCGCTGGGCGGATTCGGCCAATACTGGAAGCTGATCCGCAAATATCCGCACTATCAGGGCGGATTCATCTGGGATTTCGTGGACCAGGGGCTTCGCAAAACGGGCCGCAACGGCGCGATGATCTACGGCTACGGCGGCGACTGGAACCCCTATGACGCTTCGGACTGGAATTTCTGCGACAACGGCCTGATCTCGCCCGACCGCGTCCCGAATCCCCACATGCATGAGGCCCGCTACTGGCAGCAGCCCGTCTGGACGACGCTCGGCGAAGACCGGCGCACGCTGACGGTTTTCAATGAAAATTTCTTCCGCCCGCTCGACAACTGCTACCTGCGCTGGACGGTGCTCCGCGACGGGGACCCCGTGCGCAGCGGCATCGTCGCCGACCTGCGCGTCGCCCCGCAGCAGAGCGCTGCGGTCACGCTGCCTTACGACCCTGCGCAGCTCCCCGCCGGAGGCGAACTGCTGCTCAACGTCGAATACCGGCTCAAAGACGCCGAACCGCTGCTCGCCCCCGATCACCGCGTAGCCTACCAGCAGTTTACGCTGCGTGCGGCCGAGCCTGAACCGCTCGCCGTCGCCGAACGGATGGCCGACCGCCACAATTCAATCGGCACGCTCGCCATCCGCGACAACGACCGCAACTACCTGATCGTCGAAAGCCCCGCCGCACGCATCGACTTCCGCCGCGCCGACGGGCTCGTGACCCGTTACGAAGCGAACGGCATGCGCCTGCTCGACGAAGGGGCCGTCGTGGAGCCGAACTTCTGGCGCGCACCGACGGACAACGACTTCGGGGCGAAACTCAACGAGAAGAACCGTGCATGGGCCGATCCGGGGCTGAAACTGGTGTCCCTCGACCACACGCTGTCGGACGGCGTGGCCGTCGTCACGGCCCGTTACGACCTCCAGCGTGTGACCGGACGGCTGGAGATCGAATACCGCATCGACAACGCCGGAGAGATGCTCGTCCGCCAAACGCTGCACGCCGCCGCGGACAAGGGCGAACCCGACCTGCTGCGCTTCGGCATGCGGATGCGCCTGCCCGCCCGGTACGACCGCATCGACTACTACGGCCGCGGCCCGTGGGAGAACTACGCCGACCGCAAGGACGGAGCACTCGTAGGCCGTTACCGGCAGACCGTGGACGAGCAGTTCTACCCCTATATCCGTCCGCAGGAGACCGGCACCAAGAGCGATGTGCGCCGCTGGCGGCAGTGCGACCTGGCAGGCCGCGGCGTGGAGATCACGGCCCCGGAACCCTTCTCGGCCTCGGCCCTGCACTATGCGCAGGAGGCGCTGGACGAAGGGCTGGCCAAAAAGCAGGGACACTCGCAGGAGATCGAACCCGATGACGCCGTATGGCTCTGCATCGACAAGGCGCAGTACGGATTGGGGTGCATCGACTCGTGGGGCGCCCTGCCGATCCGGGAATACCGCTTGCCCTACGGCAATTACGAATTCCTCTTCCGGATCACGCCGGTCCGGTAAAAACAGCAAGCGGCCGACAGATCTGTCGGCCGCTGCTGTATCCGGGGAGAAGCGAAAAATTTACTCCTCGATGAAATCGATATTGACCTCGCGCTGGAAAACCTCCTGCAGCGAGATGTTCGTCTCGGTGGTGGCGATGCCCTGAATGCGCAGGATGCCGTCGAAGATCGTGCGCATGAGGTGTTCGTTGTCCACGCAGTAGAGCTTCACCAGAATGTTGCCGTTGCCCGTGATGAAGTGGCACTCCACGATCTCGGGGACTTTGCGCAGCTCCTCGACGGTCTTCTTCAGCAGTTGCGGGTCTTTGAGCGTGATGCTGATGTGGGCGCAGACGTCGAAGCCCATCATCTTGGGATCGACGATCAGACGGCTGCCGAGAATCACCCCGGCCTCGTCCAGCTTACGGATGCGCTGGTGGATGGCGGCGCCCGAAATGCCGCATTCGCGGGCGATCTCCAGGAAAGGCATGCGGGCGTTTTTGATGAGGTATTTGAGGATCTTGCGGTCGATCGCGTCCAGTGAAGTTTTTACCATAATCGTACTTATTTAATGACGTTTAACGCTTTGCCCACCTTGACGAAGGCGGCGATGCAGCGGTCCAACTGCTCGGTGGTGTGGCCCGCCGAGACCTGCACGCGGATACGGGCCTGTCCCTTCGGCACCACGGGGTAATAGAAACCCGTGACGAAGACCCCTTCGTCCTGCAGCTTCGCGGCAAATTCCTGCGACAGGGGGGCGTCGTAGAGCATCACGGCGCAGATGGCCGACTGGGTGGGTTTGATGTCGAAGCCCGCGGCCATCATGCCGTTGCGGAAATGTTCGACATTGGCGACCAGCCGGTCGTGCAGTTCGTCGCTCTCGCCGAGCATTTTGAACAGCTCGATCCCGGCGCCGACCACGGCAGGGGGCAGCGAGTTGGAGAAGAGGTAGGGACGCGAACGCTGGCGCAACAGGTCGATGATCTCCTTGCGGCCCGTCGTGAAGCCGCCCACGGCGCCGCCGAAGGCTTTGCCCAGCGTACCCGTCAGGATATCCACCTGCCCGCGCAGGTCGTAGAGTTCGGTGATGCCGCGGCCCGTCTTGCCCAGTACGCCCGCCGAGTGGCACTCGTCGACCATCACCAGCGCGTCGTATTTCTCGGCCAGCGCGCAGATTTCGTCCAGCGGCGCGGCGTTGCCGTCCATCGAGAAGACCCCGTCGGTGCAGATGATGCGGAAGCGCTGGGCCTGCGCCTTCCGGAGGCACTCCTCCAGTTCGCCCATGTCGGCATTGGCGTAGCGGTAGCGCACGGCCTTGCACAGACGCACGCCGTCGATGATCGAGGCGTGGTTGAGCGAATCGGAGATGATGGCGTCCTGCTCCGTCAGGAGCGGTTCGAAAACTCCGCCGTTGGCGTCGAAGCAGGCGGCGTAAAGGATCGTGTCCTCGGTGCCGAAATAGTCGGCAATGGCCTTTTCGAGCTCCTTGTGAATGTCCTGGCAGCCGCAAATGAAGCGCACGGACGACATGCCGAAGCCGCGGTCGTCCATGGCGCGTTTGGCGGCGTCGATCAGCCTCCGGTTGTCCGACAGGCCGAGGTAGTTGTTGGCACAGAAATTCAGAACCTTCCGACCTGCAACCTCGATCTCGGCCCGCTGGGGCGAACAGATGACCCGTTCCCGTTTGTAAAGCCCTGCGGACTCGATTTCGGCGAGCTCATGCTGCAGGTGCTCTTTGATTTTTCCGTACATATTCCGTTATGTTTTGATAAAATTACGTGCGTTCGAGTGTCGAATTGTTACAAATATAGATAAAAATTTCAGAAACCGACACTTCCCCGGCGCTTTTTTCACACCCCGGGTTACAATTTGTTAGCAGACCCGCCCCGAAAACCTCCGCGCCCGATTTCCGGGCGCGTTTTTTTGCCGCCGCCGGAAAAATTAATATCTTTGCTATTCAAACAACAACCAGCAACCTATGAAAAAATCGTGTGTATTGGTCAGCGGCGGTGCCGGCTACATCGGCTCGCACACCACCGTGGAACTCATCAATGCCGGCTATGACGTCGTGATCGTCGACAATCTCTCGAACAGCGACCTGAACGCCGTCGAAGGCGTGCGCCGGATCACAGGCGTCGACATCCCCTTCGTCGAGGTGGACTGCTGCGACCGCGCGGCTTTCCGCAAGGTCTTCGAGCAGTACGAATTCGACTCGGTGATCCACTTCGCGGCGTCGAAAGCCGTGGGCGAATCGGTCGCCAAGCCGCTCGAATACTACGGCAACAACCTCACGTCGTTCATGAACGTCATCGGCCTGATGCGGGAATTCGGACGCCGGAACATCGTCTTTTCGTCGTCGTGCACCGTCTACGGCGAGCCCGAGAAGCAGCCCGTGACCGAACAGACGCCCCGCAAGCCGGCCACCTCGCCCTACGGCAACACCAAGCAGATGTGCGAGGACATCCTGCGCGACTCGATCGCCGCCTATCCCGGCATGAAGGGCATCGCCCTGCGCTATTTCAACCCCATCGGGGCTCACCCCTCGGCGCTGATCGGCGAACTGCCGCGCGGCGTGCCGCAGAACCTCGTGCCGTTCATCACGCAGACCGCCGCGGGACTGCGCGAATGCCTCTCGGTCTTCGGCGACGACTACCCGACGCCCGACGGCTCGTGCATCCGCGACTACATCGACGTCGTGGACCTGGCCAAAGCCCACGTGGCAGCCATCGGCCGCATGATCGACGGGAAGGAGAAACAGCCCTACGAAATCTTCAACATCGGCACCGGCAACGGCGTCTCGGTGCTGGAGCTGGTGCACAAATTCGAGGAGGTCAACGGCGTGAAGGTCTGCCACAAGATCGCGCCGCGCCGTGCTGGCGACATCATCGCCATCTGGGCCGACCCCACGCTGGCGAACACCGAACTGGGCTGGAAGGCCGGACGGACGCTCGACGAGACGCTCCGCGCCGCCTGGGCCTGGGAAAAACACCTGCGCGGCATCAAATAATTTTTAATTTTCAATTATTTACACTACCTTTGCGCACCCAAAGCAGGCGGAAATGGGATGCGGTCCGCAGAGGCCGCGTTGAGAACCGCCCGAGGTAACACATTAAAAAACAAACAAATTACCATGAAAACTATTTCGGTAAAAGCTGTAAAGCGCGCCGATTTCGGCAAGAAAGCAGCCAAAGCGGTACGCCGCGAAGGCATGGTACCCTGCGTACTGTGCGGCAACGGTGACACGGAGACCTTTTCGGTCGATCCCCGTGAGATCAAACCCCTGATCTACACCCCCAATTCGTACATCGTAGAGTTCGACATCGAAGGCAAGAAAGAGCTGGCCGTGATGCGCGAAGTGCAGTTCCACCCCATCCGCGAGGAGATTCTCCACCTGGATTTCTTCCGCATCGCCGACGGCAAGCCCGTGTCGATCGCCATTCCGGTGCGCCTGACGGGTAACGCCGAGGGTGTGAAGGTCGGCGGTAAGCTGGCCCTGTCGGCCCGCAAGCTGGTTGTCAGCGCTCTGGTCGAGAACCTGCCCGACGAAATCGTCGTAGACGTGACCTCGCTGGGTGTCGGCAAGACCATCTTCGTCGGCGACCTCAATATCGAGAACCTGAAGTTCGTGACCCCGGCATCGACCGCCGTCTGCGCCGTTCGCGTGACCCGTGCATCGCGTGGCGCCGCTGCCGCCGAGAAATAATCCGGAGCATGAAATACCTCATTGTTGGGCTCGGGAACATCGGCGCCGAATACGCCGGAACCCGCCACAACATCGGTTTCAACGTGTTGGACGCCCTTGCAGAGGCGTCCAACACTGCTTTTACGACGGCCCGTTACGGCGACGTGGCCGAGGCGAAGCACAAAGGCCGGACGCTGGTGCTGCTGAAACCCTCGACCTACATGAATCTCTCGGGCAAAGCCGTCCGCTACTGGATGGAGGCCGAGAAAATTCCGCTGGAGAACCTGCTGGTCGTCTCGGACGACATCGCGCTGCCGTTCGGCACGCTACGCCTGCGCCCGAAAGGGAGCGCCGGCGGCCACAACGGACTGAAGAACATCTCCGAACTGCTCGGCACGGAGGAGTATGCCCGGATGCGCTTCGGCGTGGGCGGCGATTTCCCCCGGGGACATCAGGTGGAATACGTGCTCGGGGAGTGGAACGACGAGGAGCGGGCGGCCCTGCCCGAGCGGCTCAAAGTCTTCGTCGACGCCATCCGGTCGTTCGCAACCGTCGGAACGGCTATGACGATGAACTTTTTCAACAAGAAATAGAAAAAGCGGCTTTCAGGCCGCTTTTTTGCCACATAACGCCCCTCGGGCAGTGCTGTTTTCTGGTGATTGCAGGGCCCGCCAAAAGCCTCAGATTTCAGGATTCAGCGCCGCCCTTTTTCTATTTCCCCCGGTTCAGCCCTGCTGCGGAAACTACGCAACCGAATCTTTTTTTTGCATTGTCCGGCTTTTTCGCTACCTTTACTGCGTAAAGCCCCGACTTTATTGCGTTCTTGACATATTTCCATTGTATCGCATCCTAAAATTTTGGCGAATTTTATGCAACGAAGATACAGTACCACCCCGAGGGGTGTGTGCTGTTTTCTTGTCGTTGCGGGCCCGCCAAAAGCCTTAGGATGCAGGATTCGGCGCCGCCTCTCTTTTTTGCGTCCTGCCGGATTCCGCTGAATAAAGAGCCCGGCAGGTTGCCTTCTTTTTCCCTTCAAATTCTTCAGGAAAAAGACAGGGTTGCGCTCCTGCCGGGGCTCTCCCGGCTAAGAGCCGGGTTCTATGGGCGACGCAAGCTGCCAGAGCTTCGAAACCAGTTCTGCGCCCCCGGCTAAGAGCCGGGTTATATGGGCGACGCAAGCTGCCAGAGCTTCGAAACCAGCCCTGCGCCCCCGGCTCAAACATCACTCCTCCTCGTCATAGTAAATCTCCTCCATCAGCCCGTCCAGCTCGCGGCGTTCCTTCTTGGTGGGACGGCCCGTGCCGCGGTCGCGGAAGACGAAGATCGTTTCGCGGGGCACGTTGAGCTTGTCCAGCTCCTCCTGCGGCGTGATGTTGAGGCAGTAGGCCGGGACGTTCTTGGCCGGCTGGCGGCTCGACACCAGGTCGAGCACCTTGTAGGAGTAGGTTACGGCCTGCTTGCGCACGGCAATCACGTCGCCGATCTTCACCTCGCGCGAAGGCTTGGCATAGGAGCCGTTGACCGTCACCTTGTTCGTGCGGACGGCGTCGGCGGCGTCGCTGCGGGTTTTGAAAATCCGCACCGCCCAAAGGTATTTGTCCAATCGGATCTCTTCCATAACTATTTTTCGTACAATGTTTCGCTTTTCGGCCGGTCGTGCGACTGCTCGTCGTTCTGGCGGCTGACGCTCAGGATCATCCCGAAGGCGATCATCGTGAAGAGCATCGACGATCCGCCGCGCGAAATCAGCGGCAAGGTCTGTCCCGTCTCGGGAATCAGGTTCACCGTGACCATGATGTGCAGCAACGCCTGACACGTTATCAGCAGCGCCAGCCCCAGCACCAGCAACCCCGGGAAAGCCGTTCCGCAGCGGCGGAAAATCTCGATCCCCCGGAAGAAGACCCACAGGTAGAGCATCAGCAGCACGACAGCCAGAATGATGCCGTACTCCTCGACGAAGAAGGCATAGGCATAGTCGCTCTCGGGGTGGATCATCTCCACGCGCATGGCGCTCTGCCCGGCGCCCTCGCCCAGAATGCCGCCGTTGTGAATGGCGATCATCGAACGTTCGGTGTCGGAGAGGTGCTCGATGGGCTTCTCGGTCTGCGACTTGGTCCAGAGGTGAATCCACGTCGAGACGCGCCCTTCGGCCGTCTCGCTGCGCCCGAGGTTGAGCGTCATGATGACGACGATGGCCGCAACGCCCCATCCCACGAGTTTCAGCAGTTCGCCGAAGCGCACGCGGCCGATCAGCATCATCACCCACGACGCCAGGCACACCAGCACCGCCGACGAGGTGTGCGCCGGGAAGATCACCAGGGCCGAAACGGCCACCGGCATCAGAATCGGCCAGGTGCCCTCGCGCCAGATTTTCCGCTGTTCGGGCGACGAACGCCAGGTCCAGAATTTCCACGTCGGGACAATGCGTATCTTGTCGATCTTCGACTGCCGCCCGGCCAACTGCTGGGCCAGGAACAGCACCGTGGCGACCTTCAGCGCCTCGGAGGGCTGGAACTGGAAGGGCCCCAGCGGAATCCAGCGGGCCGCGCCGTTGGTCGTGGCGCCGATGAAGTAGACGGCGACGGTGAGCGCCACCGAGAGGAAATAGACGGGCCGGGCGAGGTAGTTGTAAATGCGGCAGTCGATCCGCTGCACGACGAACATGACGAGAAGGCTGACGACCAGCAGAATCAACTGCTGACGCAGGAAATGCGCCGTCGTGCGGGCCGTATGGGCGTCGTAGGCCATCTTGGCCGTCGAGGAATAGACCACCAGCACCGAGATCACCGCCAGCGCGGCGAGGATGATCCACAGCACCCGGTCGCCCGTAAAGAAGCGGAATTTGGGCCCTTCGCCCGCCGCACGGGCGTCGGCCGTCCCGTCCGCGGCACATGCCTCGTCCGCGGGCGCATTTCGGCGGCGCCGGCGGGGCGCAGCGTCACGGGCCAGTTCCGCCGTCATTCGCTCTTCGTTCATGCTCTCGTCCCGGTACATCGTCTAAGCCTTTTCCGTTACCCAGTCTTTGAACAGCTCCCCGCGGTTCTCGTAGTTTTTGAACAGGTCGAAGCTCGCGCAGGCGGGCGACAGCAGCACCGCGTCGCCGGGGCGCGCCGCGGCCTTCGCGGCCTTCATGGCGGCCTCGAGCGAATCGGTCGAAACCACCTCGGGAACCACTCCGGTGAACTCCTTCACCAGCTTGGCGTTGTCCAGCCCCATGCAGACCAGCGTATGCACCTTGGCGCGGGCGAACGCCTTCAGCGGCTCGTAGTCGTTGCCCTTGTCCGTGCCGCCGGCGATCCACACCACGGGGCGCGTCATGCTCTCCAGCGCATAGTAGACCGAATCGACATTGGTGGCCTTCGAATCGTTGATCCACAGCACGCCGCCCTTCTCGGCCACGGGTTCGAGCCGGTGCTCGACGGGTGCGAAATCGTAGAGCGACTTGCGGATCTTCGCCGGAGCGACGCCCGCCGCGAGGGTCGCCAAAGCCGCCGCCATGGCGTTGTAGGCATTGTGAAGCCCTTTGACCTGCAATTTCGCGGTGTCGATCTCCACCGACGCCCTGCCGGCCGTCGCCGTGAATTTCCCGTCGCACAGGAACGCATCGCCCGCGCCGCTCGCCACAGCCGCATGGGCCATGAACGGCAGTTGGCGCATCCGGAAATCGTACTTCGGCAGCTGCTCGCGGATCACCTCGTCGTCGCCCGAATAGACGAACCAGTCGCGCGAGGTCATATTCTGCGTGATCCTCATTTTCGAGTCGACATAATTCTGAAAACAGTGGTCGTAGCGGTCGAGGTGGTCGGGCGTGATGTTCATCAGCACGCCGATATGCGCCCGGAACTTATACATGCCGTCCAGCTGGAACGAACTCAGCTCCAGCACATACCAGTCGTACGACCCCGTGGCGACCGAGTAGGCGAAGCTCTCGCCGATGTTGCCGCCGAGGGCGACGTTCATCCCGGCATCGCGCATGATCTTGTAGATGAGCGACGTGGTGGTGGTCTTGCCGTTCGAACCCGTGATGCAGATGCACCGGGCCCTGCCCATGTAGCGGCCCGCGAACTCCATCTCGGAGATCACCGGAATGCCCGCCGCGCGGATTTTGCACACGATGGGCGCCGTGTCGGGAATGCCGGGGGATTTCACGACCTCCGAGGCCGCGAGGATGCGCTCCTCGGTATGGCCGCCCTCCTCGTAGGGAACCTCCCATTCGTCCAGTTTGGCCTTGTAGCGGTCGGCAATGCGCCCCGCGTCGGAGAGGAAGACCCCGAATCCCTTCTTTTTGGCGAGGATCACGGAGCCGTAGCCGCTGATTCCCCCGCCCAGAACGACGATCTGTTTCATATTACCTTATCTTCAACGTAACCAACGTAATGGCCGCCAGCAGCAGCGAAATGATCCAGAAGCGGAGGACGATCTTGGTCTCGAAAATCCCCTTTTTCTGGTAGTGGTGGTGGATCGGCGACATCAGCAGGATGCGCCGGCCCTCGCCGTAGCGGCGTTTGGTGTATTTAAAGTAGCTGACCTGCATCATCACCGAGAAGCTCTCCACCAAAAAGACGCCGCACAGCAGCGGCAGCAGCAGCTCCTTGCGGATGCAAAGCGCAAAGACGGCGATGATGCCGCCGATGGCCAGCGACCCGGTGTCGCCCATGAATATCTGCGCCGGAAAGGAGTTGTACCACAGGAATCCCACCAGCGCACCCACCAGCGCCGCGGCGAAGACCACCAATTCGCCGCTGTCGGGGATGTACATGATGTTGAGGTAGTCGGCATAGACGATGTGGCCCGAAAGGTAGGCCAGCGCGCCCAGCACCGCGACGATCGGCACCGAGACGCCCGTCGCCAGTCCGTCGAGGCCGTCGGTGAGGTTGGCGCCGTTCGACACGGCCGTCACCACGAAAATCGCCACCAGCACATACAACAGCCACGTGGCGGTGGGATTCTCCCCCGTCAGCCAGCCGTAATCGAACTCGTTGTTCTTAACGAAAGGAATGGTCGTCTGCGTGGTTTTGAGGCTCTCGGAACTGAGCACCACGTTGCGCTGAACACTCCCGACCACCGTACCGTCGGCATCCGTGTAGACCGTCTGCACGGGCTGGGTGACCTTCTCGCGGACGACGATGTCGGACGACATGCACATCGTCGTACCGACGATGATGCCGAGGCCCACCTGCCCCACGATCTTAAAGCGGCCCTTCAGCCCCTCCTTCCGGTGGCGGAAGACTTTGATGTAGTCGTCCAGACCGCCGATCAGCCCCAGCCAGACGGTCGAGACCAGCATCAGCTGAATGTAGATGTTGTTCAGGTTGCCGACGAGCAGCATCGGGACCAGGATGGCGATAAGGATGATGACACCGCCCATCGTGGGGGTGCCTTTCTTCTGCAGCTGTCCCTGAAGCCCGAGGTCGCGGATATCCTCGCCGATCTGCTTGCGGCGCAGGAAGTCGATGATCCTACGTCCGAAGATGATGACGATCAGCAGCGACAGGATGATGGCCGCCGCGGCACGGAACGAGAGGTACTGGAACATACCCGAACCGGGCAGGTTATAGGCTTCGTCCAGGTACTTGAAAAGATGGTAAAGCATGTCTTATAAGCGTTGTTTTTATTTGATCAGAGTTTCGAAGGCCCTGCGAACCTCCTCGCGGTCGTCGAAATGGTGTTTCACGTCGCCGACGATCTGGTAGGTTTCGTGGCCTTTGCCCGCCACGAGGAGGATGTCGCCCGGGCGCGAGAGCATCACGGCCGTGCGGATCGCCTCGGCCCGGTCGGCGATGCGCAGGTAGCGCACCCCGGGGTCGAGCCCCGCGGCCATGTCGTCGAGGATCGCCTCGGGCGACTCGTGGCGCGGATTGTCCGACGTGAAGATCGCCGTCGAGGCGTATTTCACGGCGATCTGCGCCATCTCGGGACGCTTGGTCCGGTCGCGGTCGCCGCCGCAGCCGCACACCACGATCAACTGCTGTTCGGGAGTGCGGATCTCCTCGATGGTCTGAATCACATTCTCCAGCGCATCGGGCGTATGGGCATAATCCACGATGGCCGTCGTGCCGTTCGCCGCGCGGACCTTCTCGAAACGGCCGCTCACGGCGTGCAGCACGCTCAGCACGCGCAGCACCTCGCGCCGGTCGAGCCCCAGCAGCGCCGCCGCACCGTAGACCGCCAGCAGGTTGTAGGCGTTGAACCGTCCCAGCAGCCCCACCCACAACTCCTGTCCGTCGATGCGCAGCAGCATGCCGTCGAGATGCATCTCGACGATCTTGCAGCGGAAATCGGCCATCGCGCGCAGCGAGTAGGTGCTCACCGCGGCCGCCGTGTTCTGCACCATCACGCGGCCGTTGCGGTCGTCGGCGTTCGTCAGCGCGAAAGCCCCTTTGGGCAGTCCGTCGAAGAAGAGTTTCTTGGCCCGGATGTATTCGGCGAAAGTCTTGTGGTAGTCGAGGTGGTCGTGGGTGATGTTGGAGAAGATGCCGCCCGCAAAGTCGAGGCCCCGCGTGCGTTCCTGCACGATGGCGTGCGACGAACACTCCATGAAGCAGAATTCGCACCCGGCGTCGGCCATCTCGCGCATCATGGCGTTCAGACGGATCGGGTCGGGGGTCGTGTGGGTCGACTCGACCTCGCGGCCGTCGATTTTGTAAACGACCGTCGAGATCAGCCCGGCCTTGTAGCCCATGGCCCGCACGAGGTCGTACAACAGCGTCACGGTCGTGGTCTTGCCGTTGGTCCCGGTGATACCCACCAGCTTCAGCTCGCGGCTCGGATAGCCGTAGAACGCCGCCGCCATGTCGGCCATCGCCCCCGCCGAGTCTTCGACCACGACATACGCGACACCTTCGGCCGCCGTCTCGGGCATCCGTTCGCAGACCACCGCGGCGGCTCCTTTTTCAACCGCCATCGGGATATAGTCGTGGCCGTCGCTCTGCGTGCCCGGAACGGCGAAGAAGCAGTCGCCCGGCTTCACCGCCCGCGAATCGTAGGCCAGCCCGGCGACCGGCGCCGAACCGTCGCCGTGCAGCGCCCCGACCGGCGTATTTTTCAGCAGTTCAGAAAGTTTTTTCATCTCATTTCAACGTTATGGTTACCGCCGTTCCCGGCACGATGCGGGTTCCGGCGGAGATCGTTTGCTGGGTTACGGCTCCCTGCCCCGTGAAGCGGACCTTCAGGCCGCGGCTTTCGAGGATGAAGAGGGCGTCTTTGAGCCCCATGCCGCGCACGTCGGGCATCACGCTCCGATCGTCGGGCAGGCTCGTGATCGAAACGTTCGCAAGGCTGTCCACCGAGACGCGCCCCCACCCCGTACGGCTGTCGAACGAGGTGCGGCGCGAGAGACGGTCGGCCACGCGGCGGATCTGGGCGATGTCGCCGCCCTTCATCCGCTCGGGATAGCGGCGCGGTCCGTCGTCGTCGATCCGGGCATACCAGTCGTGGCCCCGGTTGTAAATGTAGTCGACCATGCGCTTCACGACGGGGCCCGCCAGCGGACCTCCGTAGTAGGCTTTTCCGGCCTGCGCACGGGTTTCGATGGTCGTCAGCACCGTATAGCGGGGTTCGTCGGCCGGGAAATAGGCGACCATCGAGCCCAGGTAGTAACGCCCCTCGCGGCTGCGGGCGTCGGTGATCTGCGCCGTACCGGTCTTGGCCGCCACACGGACATGGGTGGTGTCGCGGAAGAATGCGCTGGCCGTACCCTCCGTGCAGACCGCCTGCAGGCAGGCGCGCACTTCGCGCAGGGCAGACCGCGAAGCGATCGACGAAGCGATGGTCCGGCTCTCGAACTCCTCCTCGACCCGCTCGCCGCGGCGCAGTTCGCGCACCAGCACCGGAGAGATCATCTTCCCGCCGTTGGCGATGGCGTTGTAGAAGGTGATGACCTGGATCGGGGCCATCCGCACACGGTAACCGTAGGCCATCTTGACCAGCATGACGCCCGGGTCGGGAACTTTCCAGTCGGTCGTGATCGAGGGTTTCCGCTCGCCGAGGCGTTCCAGCCCGACGGTTTCGCCCAGGTGCAGCTCCTTATGGAGAAAATCGCTGTACTCCTGTTTCTTGCCCGTGATTCCGTAACGGTCCCAGATCGCCTTGGCGAAATAGACGTTCGACGACGAGGCCACGGCGCGCCGGAAGTCGATCTCGTGGTCGCCGCGATGCGAATCGCGGATGTTCTTGGCCGGACCCACCGTCACCGGATCGCCGTTATGGGTGTCGTAGACCGTCGAAGGCCGCATCCCGGCATCGTCCAGCAGCGTGAGCATCGTCGCCAGTTTGAATGTCGAACCCGGCTCCATGCTGCGCCCCAGGGCGTAATTCTCGCGTTCGGCGAAAGTCCCGTCGGCATTGCGCCCGAGGTTCACCATCGCCAGGATCTCGCCCGTGCGGACCTCCATCACGATCGTCGTACCCCACAAGGCGTTCTGCCGCTCCAACTGGCGTCGCAGGGCCTTGTCGGCCACATCCTGCAGGTCGAGGTCGAGCGTCGTCACCACGTCGTAGCCGTCCACCGGGTCCACATGGTCGCCGCCCGCCACCCGTCCGTAAAATCCGCGGGCAATACGCTGCCGCACAGCCTTGCCGTCGCGTCCGGCCAGCTCCTCGCGGTAAGCCTCCTCGATACCGTAATTACCCTTGTCGCCCGTCAGTCCGATGGTGCGGCGGGCCAGCTCGCCCTGCGGGTAGATGCGTTCGTCGCGCTCGATGAGCCGGTAGACCATACCCATATTCCAGTTCAGCAGCGGATAACGCCGGAGCGTCTCCCACTCGGCGAAATCCACCTCCCGGGGGAAGATGTTCACGGGCGTATGGTCGCGGATCGTGTCGTAAATGCGGCGTTTGACCCACTCCTCGCCCCGCATGCGGTCCATCATGCGCGAGAACCACCCTTCGGAACGCAGGTAGGAGGTGTCGCGGGCGTTCACCAGCCGGTAGCGGCGGGCGTGTTCGTCGCGGAACTTCTTCGAGTAGGCCGAGGCGGGTTTGTCCCGGAAAAAGGCGGACAGCAGTTTGGCCAGCGAGTCGGCCTGTTCGTGGAATGTTTTGAGCGAATCGAGTCCGGGCGAAGCGAAGTCGAAGGCGGCCTGATAGCGGAAGATCGACGTGGCCAGCGGTTCGCCGTCACGCGAAAGGATACTGCCCCGCTGGGCCGGGATCACCTCCTCGGTGAAGATGCGGCCGGCGAGACGGTCGGCATTGTAAGCCACCTCCGCGCTGAACAGCTGCACCCAGACGAGCCGTGCGAGCACAATGCCTCCGGCGAGGATGAAAAGCACGTACAGAAGCCTCACCCGCAGCAGGATATCGCTTTTTACCTTCGACCGTTCCTGTTTCATCGCCGCCTAATTGTCAATGATTTCACCCGGAGCGAGCGGGTCGTAGAGTTCGATGCCCCGCGCCTCCAGCTGCCGGACGATGGCCGAATGGGTCGTGCGCTGGTAACGCTGCTCCTGCAGGCGGATCGAGCGTTCGCGGAGTTTCTGCACGTCGCGTTCGAGGCGCGTGTAGCGCATGTCGAGATGCAGCGACCAGAACATCACCATGATACTCAGAAAGAACATCCCCGCAATGGTCAGCATGTAGGGGTAATATTTCGAGACGCCCTCGCGCACGAGGATCGAGCCCGAGAACAACTGCCAGAAGGTGCTCGCCCTGCGGCGGCTCTCCCTGCGTTCGCGTTCCTCGGCTTCGGCGCGCTCTTCGGCCTCCCGCTCCTCGTCGGCACGGATGTCCTCCTCCGCCTCGCCGCGCTCCATGCGCAGCACTTCGCGGCGCACACGGCGCGCGAACTCCTCCTCCTGCTCGCGGCGGGCCTGCTCCTCGGGGGTTACGGGGTCGAATTCGTGGTCGCGGTACATCGTATCAGCGTTTTACGGCCGCCCGGAGCTTCGCCGAGCGGGAACGGGGATTGCGGTCGAGTTCTTCGGCCGAAGGGGTCACGGCCTTGCGTGTCAGGGCGTCGAACGGCACCTGCGGACGGCCGAAGAAGTCCTTTTCGACCGTCCCCGAGAAATTGCCGCTGCGCATGAAATTCTTCACCAGCCGGTCTTCGAGCGAGTGGTAGGAGATCACCACCAGCCGCCCGCCGGGTTTCAGCACTTTGAGACTCTGTTCCAGCGCCATTTTCAGCGCCTCCATCTCGCCGTTGACCTCGATGCGGAGCGCCTGGAAAAGTTTTGTCAGGAATTTGGATTCGTCCTTCCGGGGGGTGCAGGGCTTCACCGCCCCGACCAGCTGCGCCGTGGTGGTCACGGGCTCCGCGGCCCGGGCCTTCACCAGGCAGTTGGCGACCTTCCACGGGGTTTCGATCTCGCCCCAGTCGCCCAGAATGCGGGTCAGCTCCTCCGCGGTATAGTTGTTCACGACATCCGCCGCCGTCAGCCGCCCCCGCTGGTTCATGCGCATATCGAGCGGCGCGTCTCCGCGGAACGAAAAGCCCCGCTCGACGGCGTCGAAATGGTGCGACGAGACGCCGAGGTCGGCCAGGATGCCGTCCACCTCCACGACGCCCCGCAGCCGCAGCGCGCCCCGCAGGAACCGGAAATTGCTCTCCACGTAATGAAACCGCGCATCGTCGGGACGGTTCTCCAGCGTGTCGCGGTCCTGGTCGAAGCCATAAAGGCGCCCGTCGGGCCCCAGCTCGGCGAGGATTCGGCGCGAATGGCCGCCACCGCCGAAAGTGAGGTCGGCGTAAGTGCCCGCCGGATCGATACCGAGCAGTGCCACAGACTCTTCCAGCAGTACGGGAGTATGATATTGAGACATAACGATTGTTTGCAAAGGTCTATTTGGGTGTAAAGTTAGGGATTTTTCAAAAAAGAATGCCTATATTTGTGATTATAATTTGCGAACATTTCATGCCTAAAATCGACATCGGCGCCATACTCAGGAAGAAGGCCCCGCGACTGGCCCGTTGGATTCCGCGTCCGGTTGTGGGCTGGCTGCGCCGGACCATTCACGAAAACGAGATAAACTATATCCTCGAACACTACTGGAACCTGCCGCCGCAGGAGTTCATCCGCGCATGCTTCCGCGAATGGCAGGTCACCTATTCGATCGAGGGGCTCGAGAAACTCGACCCCAAAGGACGCTACCTCTTCGCCTCGAACCACCCGTTCGGGGGCATGGACGGCATGATGCTGGCCGACAAGCTGATCGACCGTTTCGGCGACGCGAGGGTGGTGGTCAACGACCTCCTGATGCACCTCGAACCGCTGCGTCCGCTGTGGATTCCGGTAAACAAGCACGGTTCGCAGAGCACGGCCTACGCCCGCAAGTTCGACGAGGAGTTCTTCGGCGAGCGGCCGATCCTGACCTTTCCCGCAGGCCTCTGCTCGCGCTGCATCGGCGGCGAAATCACCGATCCCACGTGGAAAATCAGCTTTCTGAAAAAAGCCTACGCCTCGCAGCGGCAGATCGTCCCGGTCTTCGTCGAAGGCGAACTGTCGAATTTCTTCTACCGCGTTTACCGTATCCGCAAGGCGCTGGGAATCAAATTCAATATCGAGATGCTGTGGCTGCCCGACGAGATGTTCTCGCAGAAGGGCAAACACTTCCGCATCGTCGTCGGCGACCCGATTCCCGTAGCCGACCTGCAACGTTACGGTTCGCTGCACGAACAGACGGAAGAAGTACGCAAAAAAGCGTATTTTTTGAAAAACAAGCTCGATACCCCGGCAAAGTAGCGGTAAAATTGGTATTTTTGCCCCGTCTATGGAACAGAAAGAGATGGCCCCCATTATAGCACCCGTCGACCGGGAGTCGCTGCTCGCGGAACTGACACCCGCCCGCAAGATGCGCGACACGAACAAGGCAGGCAACGAGATCTACATCTTCGCGGCCTCGGAATGCCCTGCGCTGATGCGCGAGGTGGGACGCCTGCGCGAAGTCGCCTTCCGAGGCGCCGGGGGCGGCACGGGACAGGAGGTGGACATCGACGAGGAGGACCTCGCCGGCGACGGCTACTACCAGCTGATCGTCTGGGACCCTGCGGCGCAGGAGATCATCGGCGGCTATCGCTTCATCGTCTGCACCACGCCCAATCCCCGCCATCTCTCGACCGAACACTATTTCCGTTTCAGCGAACGCTTCCGCCAGAAATTCCTGCCCCGGACCATCGAGCTGGGGCGTTCGTTCGTGCAGCCCGCCTACCAGGCCCGCGGCAATGCCAAAAGCATCTATGCGCTGGACAACCTCTGGGACGGACTCGGGGCGCTGATCGTGCTGAATCCCAAGGCCAAATACCTCTTCGGCAAGGTCACGATGTACACCTCTTACAAATCGGTGGCGCGCAACGCGCTGATCTGGTTCCTGCGCCGTTACTTCCCCGACCGCGACAAGCTGGTGGAGGGCATCCACCCGATCGACCTCGACCTCGACGATCCCTACTACGAGGAGCTGTTCTGCGGCGCGACCTACATGGAGAACTACCGCATCCTGATCCAGCAGATCCGCGAATTCAACGAAAATATCCCGCCGCTTATCAACGCCTATATGAACCTTTCGCCCACGATGCGGGTCTTCGACACGGTGTCGAATCCCGATTTCGGCGGGGTGGAGGAGACGGGCATCCTGGTCACGATCCGGGACATCTATCCCGAGAAGCGCCTGCGCTATACCCGCTGGCAGGGGTGGAGGGCCAACCTCAAACACCGCCGCGAGGAGTTCAGCGAACACCTGCGCGAACACCTCGAACGGATGAAGAAAAAGCGGAACGCCTGAGCGCTCCGCTTTTTTGATGCATGCCCCCGGAGTAGTCATTTCTTCCACAAAAATAGTCCGATCGGTCCGAATCTTGCATCCGCAATGCAGTAATCCCCGGGCGAACGCATTTAGCAAAAAGTACTGAAAACCCAAATACATCTCCTGATATGAAACGACTATTTCGCCTTTTCCTGATGTTCACCCTCCTGACGGGAGCGTGGGCTTGTTCCGACGACAAGACTTCGGAGGTCCGCATCAACGACGGCGCCGAATTCCTTTCGCTCGACTACCTGGCCCGCAGCGGAAAAATCACCGTAAACGCCCCGGCACCGTGGACCGTCATCCTCTCGGCAGGGAGCTACGGCGGGGACGAGCGGCCCGACTGGGTGACCCTCTCCGCAGAAGAGGGACCCGAAGGATATTCCGAAATCGACGTGACTTTCGCCGCGAATCCGGGCCCTGCCCGCAGCGCGCTGCTGCTTTTCATCTGCAACGGAAAGACCTCCGTCTTCACCCTCTCGCAGAGCGCCAAAGACACGGGATTCGACTCCCCGGACTACTATTTCTACGCCGCATTCGGCACGATGCCGGCCCTCTATTCGGGCCTGCACCTGCTCTCGCACGACAAACCGAGCTACTTCTTCTACGAGCGTCCCCAGACCTACGACCCGGAGTTGTTCCCGGACTACGCCACGGTTTTCACCGCCGCGAACCCCAACGCCGGAGCCACTACCGAGGAGATTTACGCAATGAGCGAGCAGATGAAACGCCGCATTCTGGAGATCAACGCCGAAGACCCCACGGCCGTATTCGGGCTCTATGTCACCGACCTGGCCTGCCGGGCGGGCTACAACTGGTTCGTCGAGCAGGGTATCGACTCGGCCCGCGTGAAGGTGACGATGCTCTCCGACGGCACGGGCACCTACAACAACTTCTATAAATTTTTCGGCGATCCGGCCACGGCCGAGCAGAACTGGAACGACTACGCCGCCCGGGTCGAGGCCCTCGACTGGAACCACGGCGGCCGTTATCCCGAGACCCGCGCCCCGCAGGACCTCGTTTCCGACGAGTGGATCGCCTACCTCTCGACGCGCCCCAACTACCGGCTGATGCTCCAAAACGCCTCCCTGATGGAGTCGTCGGGGCCCTTCATGACCCAAAAGCTGGCCGAGATGAAGATGGAGAGCGTCCAGCCCTACGAACTGCTGACGGCCCTCCCGGAAGAGGCCAAGAAGGAGTTCTACCGCATGGCCAACTTCGACTATGACCGGTTCAAAGCCCTGTTCGACGCCTCGCCGAAAGGCAATCTCATCATCCTCGGCACGAGCCACACCACCGACGAGAGCCGCCAACAGCAGGCCGCTTACGTCCGGCGCATCATGGACCAGTACGGCAGCGAATACGACGTGTTCTTCAAACCCCACCCGGCGGACAACTCGTCGTCCGACTACGAAGAGCGGTTCCCGGGACTGACGCTCCTGCCGGGACAGATGCCGTTCGAGATCTTCGTCTGGTCGCTGCTCGACGAGGTGAACCTCATCGGCGGCTATCCCTCGACGACGTTCCTCTCGGTGCCGCTCGACAAGGTCGGATTCCTCTTTGCGACCGACGCCGCGAGCCTTCCCCGGCCGCTGAACCTGCTCTTCAGCGACGCCCCGAACGTGGAGTGGATGCAGCAGCCGTGACGCACGGCCGCGGACGAACGAACGGCGCCTTCCGACAGTCGGAGGGCGCCGTTCGTCGGATATGGAGTGCGGCACATCGGAACGGAGCACGACAAGCGCCCCGCCGCCAAAAAAATACCCCGCCCGAAGGCAGGGTACCAGGCAAACAATCGTTTAACTAAATGATTCCGGACAGACGGCTATCGAATGAACATGTCATAGGTCAGGCCCTCGGTCTTCTCCGTCTTTTCGGGCTCGTCCTTCTTCGTCGGTTCCGACTTCTCATCGGGCTTCTGCTCGGGTGCGGGATTCTCCTGCTTCGGAGCTTCGGGCTGTTCGGGCTGCTGGGCAAATGCCATACCGCCGGCCATCATCATCATCGCGGCCATCATTACAACTGTCTTTTTCATAGCTTTAAGAATTAGTGGTTAAACTTCATTTTCTCAGTTCTGCGGTTTGTTTCCATTCCGTTTCTGTTCTTTTGAAGTTCAAGCCGTATGCCATGCAGGCAGAAAACAGACAACGCACTGTATTTCAACGGGAAATACAATGTGCCAAAAATCCGGGACATGTGGAAAAAGTGTGGAACCGGAGTGCGGAGTGTGGAATAATTCCACACCCGGAGTGTAGAACGGCGCTATTCGATGCCGTAGAGGTGCAGTTTGTTGTAGAGCGTCTTGCGGTCGATGCCGAGCAGTTTTGCCGCCTGCGACTTGTTGCCGCCGGCCGCCGCGAGGGCGCGGCGTATCTGCTCCTCCTCCGACGCACGGTCGCGCAGCGGAAGGGGCGCCGCAGGGGATTCCGCGGCCGGGCCGCCCGTAATCTCCTCCGGCAGGTCCCGGCAGGTGACGTATTCGCCCGCGGCGAGCAGCGTCGCCGAGAGCACCGCGTTCCGCAACTGGCGCAGGTTGCCCGGCCAGTCATAGGCGGTGAGGGCCGCCGCGGCCGCCGGGTCGAATCCCACGATCCGCTTGTCCAGTTCGCGGTTGGCCTGGTCGAGGAAGAAATCGGCGTAGAGCGGTATATCCTCGCGCATCTGCCGCAGGCAGGGCATGCGGAGCGTGAAGGAGTTGATGCGGTGGTAGAGGTCGGCGCGGAACGTCCCGCGTGCGATGGCCGCTTCGAGGTCTTCGTTGGTCGCGGCCACGAGGCGGATGTCGACGGGAATCTCCCGGTTGCTGCCCACGGGCCGGATGCGCCGCTCCTGGAGGGCGCGCAACAACTGCACCTGCGTTTCATAGGTGAGGTTGCCCACTTCGTCGAGAAAAAGCGTGCCGCCGTCAGCCGCTTCGAAAGCGCCCATTTTGTCGGAAAGGGCTCCGGTGAACGAACCTTTGACGTGCCCGAAGAACTCCGAAGCCGCCAGTTCGCGGGGGATGGCTCCGCAGTCGACCGCCACGAAAGGTTTTCCGGCCCGCCGGCTCTCCCGGTGGACCAACTGCGCCACATGCTCCTTGCCCGTGCCGCTCTCGCCGTTCACCAGCACCGACATATTGGTCGGAGCCACCAGCCGGATGTGTTCGTACAACTGCCGCGCGGCGTCGCTGCGCCCCTCGATGTAGTTGAGCGCCTCCGCCGGACCCCCTTTCGCGGGCCGCGGGGCCGGTTTTGCCGCCGGAGTTTTCGGCGCAGGCGTGTCCAGCGCCTCGCGGATCTTTTTCAGCAGTTCGTCGGGATTCACCGGCTTGGCCACATAGTCGCGGGCGCCGAGTTTCATGCACCGCACGGCGTTCTGTATCTCGGCGTAACTCGTCATCACGATCACCGGCGCCGTCACGCCCGCCCCGGCCATCCATTGCAGCAGGGCGATTCCGTCCTCGTCGGGCAGACGCATATCGCTCAGCACCAACGAGAATGCGCCGGCTCCGAGGGCCGTGCGGGCCGCCGCCGCCGATGAGGCGGTCTCGACCCCGAAACCGCGCTTCGAAAGCCATGTGCGCAGCATCAGGGCAAAGGTGATGTCGTCGTCTACGATCAGAATACGCTCTTCCATAACGCTACAAAGTTACCGTTTTTTCGGCTTCCGCGACAATCGCGCGGATTTTTTCGACCGCCGCGCGCAATTCACCGCACAGCGTGTCGGTCAGGGGCCCTTCGTGGTTCTCGGCCCGGCGCAGGATGTCGGCGACTTCCGCCGCACCGAGCATCGTGAAGATCGGCAGCATCTTGTGCGACAGGGCCCTTACCGCTGTCGCATCGCCGCTTCCGACCGCCTTTTCGAGCTCCCGGACATTGGCCGCAGTCTGTTCGGCGAAAGAGGCCAGAATATTCCGCGCCGCACCGGCATCGTCCCCCGCATAGGCCGTCAGGGGGTCGAAATTCGTCCCCGACGCCGGAACCGCCGGTTCATCCCCTTCCGCAGCCGCCCCGCCGCAGGCCGCACGCACCACTGCGACCAGTTCGCTGTAAGTAAACGGTTTGCGGAGGCACCCCGCAAATCCGCGGGCCGTAAAATCCGCAGCGTCCAGTTCCCCGCGGGCCGACACGGCGACCACGCACAATGCGGGATCGACCCCGTGCACGGCTTTCAGCACGCTGAATCCGTCGGCCGAAGGCATCTGTATATCGGTCAGCACCAGATCGAACCGTTCGTCGGCGACCAACCTGGCGACATATTCGGGATACTGACAGCACTCGGTCCCGATCCCTGCCCGGCGGCACATCGCGGCGGTCATCTCCAGTTGCAACGGGTCGTCGTCGACCACGAGCACCCGCAGTCCCGGCTGCGGAGGAGCCGGCTCCCGGACCTCCTGCACCGCCGCAGGCCCGGCCTCCCCGACGGGGACCGACACGATGAACCGGCTCCCCTCGCCGAGGCGGCTTTCGAGCGAAATGGTCCCTCCGAGCAACTTCACGAGACGATCGACGATCGACAGCCCCAATCCGAACCCGTCGACGCCCTGCGCCGAACTCAGACGCACGAACTCCCCGAAGATCCGTTCCTTTTCCTCGCGGCCGATGCCGCGGCCCGTATCGCGGACGGAAAACACCAGCCGTCCCTGCCGAACGTCGGCACGGATCGTCACGGAACCTTTGTTGGTGAATTTCAAAGCGTTTGAAACCAGGTTGTCGGCGATCTGCCGGATGTGGAAAGCATCCCCCGTCACCGTCCGCGCGGCGTCGGGTTCGGCCTCCAGACGCAGTTCCAGCCCTTTGGCCGCGGCCGCAGCGGCAAATCCGGCCCGGATCGTTTCGAACAGCTGCGCGGGACTGAAAGCCACCCGGGCCACCTCGATCTTGTTGATATCCAGCCGGTAGAAATCCAGCAGGCTGTTGACCAATGCCAGCAGGTGCTCGGAGGACTCCTTCATGTTGTGCAGGTAAAGCTCCTGCCGCTTATCGGCGGTCAGCCGCGAAAGCAGGTCGATATAGCCCATCACCGACCCCAGCGGGGCTTTGATGTCGTGCGTGATGGCCAGCATCAGCTTCTCGCGGGCGGCCAGCAGCGCCTCCTTGTCGCGGTTGGCCTGCTCCAACTCCCGGCGGTAGCGGTTGCTGCGGCTGATGTCGCGCCACAATATCCCGACGAACAACAGCACGAGCACCACGGCCCCGGCGGTCACGCCTCCCAGCACACGCGACGACCTTCGGCGAAAAGCCTCCGTGCGTTCGATGCGCCGCATCAGGAACTCCGTATCCTCGGCCTCGAAATCCATGATCAGGCGGTATATCTTCGTGTTGACCAGCTCGTTGCTGTAACTCAACCGCAGTCCCTCCTGCCACGCCCGGTCGTAGATGCCCAGGCGATTGCTCGTAACGCTGTCCTGCAAAGCCCTCAGCACCAACGTAATGGTATCCTTCACCGATCCGGCGGGCACCACGGGGGCCACCAGTTCGCGGCGGGAGATCACCACGCTCGAATCCTCCTCCGGCGGGCTGAACAGATCGCCCAGCCGTTGCAGGAAACGCCGCCGGGAGCGCGGCACCGCCGTCGTGTCCAGCCTCACGACGCGGCGGAACGGCGTCGTGTCGGCCACGATCCCCTGCTGGGGACCGATCAGGTCGCGGATGTTCTTGTCCAGCAGACTGGCCGTGGAACCGGCGCGAATCGTGCTCCGCAGGCTCATCGTGCGCCGTTCCTTGTCGGCAAGCAGCCGCGTGATGCTGTCCAGGCGCATCGTCTGCAACGAATCCCGGTCGCCCGTCAGCGACCGCAGCGAGTCGATGCAGCCCCTCACGGTACGCAATTCGCGTTTGTAACGCGCCTCGTAGGACTGGTAGCCGGCGATCATCAGCTGCCCGTAACTTTCGGCCTGATAGAGATGGTAAAGGGTTCTGTTGACGGCGCTGTGTTTGGTCTGCAACAGCACGTAATTGCTGTCGGGAGCGGAAAAACGGACCACGACCCGGTAGACATACCCCACCGCGAGCACACAGACCGCGATCAGCAGGACATAGCCCGCGACCATCTTTGTTTTGACGAATTTCGACTCCTTCACAGCGTCAAATATAGTGAAAGGAGCGTGCAACGCCAAACCCGTCCGGACTTTGCCGAACCGCACTCCGAAGCGGCTCCGGGGATTCTGCAAAGCCCCGGATGCAGAAATTTATCGAAAAACGATAAATATTTTTTGATATTCAAAATTTGTTCCTATATTTGTCGCCGTAACGATCCGAAAAACAAATATTCTGCGACTATGGATTTACTCACAGTAGAACACGTCACCAAACGCTATGCTTCGCACACGGCGCTCGACGACGTATCGCTCGCCATCCCCCAGGGCTCGGTCTACGGACTGCTGGGGCCCAACGGAGCGGGCAAAACGACCCTGATCCGCATCATCAACCGCATCACGGCGCCCGATTCGGGCCGTGTGCTGTTCGGCGACCGCGAGATCGCCCCGGAAGATGTCTACCGCATCGGCTACCTCCCCGAGGAGCGCGGCCTCTATAAAAAGATGAAAGTCGGCGAACAGGCCGTCTTCTTCGCACGCCTCAAAGGACTTTCACGCCGCGAAGCCGTCGTACGGCTGAAGGAGTGGTTCATCAAATTCGGCATTCAGGACTGGTGGGACAAGAAGGTCGAGGAGCTCTCGAAGGGTATGGCCCAGAAGGTGCAGTTCATCGTCACGGTGCTCCACGAGCCCAAGCTGCTGATCTTCGACGAACCTTTTTCGGGATTCGACCCCATCAACGCCAACCTGCTGAAAGACGAGATACTGGGACTGCGCGACAAAGGGGCCACGGTCATCTTCTCGACGCACAACATGTCCTCCGTGGAGGAGATCTGCGACCACATCACGCTCATCAACAAGTCGCGCAACATCCTCTCGGGCAAGGTCGACGACATCCGCCGCCGCCACGGATCGAACATCTTCGAGGTGGCCTACCGGGGCGACGAAGCCGTCCTGCGGCAGGCCGTCGCCGGACGCTGCGAAATCCTCGACGGGACGCAGGAGGAGTCGGTCTACCGGATGCTCAAACTCCACGTCGACAACGACGCCGAGGTGCGCGGGGTTATCTCCGCCGTCAACGAGGCCGTCGAACTGCGCTCGTTCCGCGAGATCATCCCCTCGATGAACGACATTTTCATAAGAGCCGTGAACGGCAAACTCTAAAACAGAAAAGCCATGTCGAACATATCCATCATCATCCAGCGCGAGTTCAACGAGCGCGTACGCAAAAAATCCTTCATCATCACCACGCTGCTGATGCCGCTGCTGATGATCGCCCTGATGGCCGCCCCGGCGCTCATCATGCAGTTTTCGCGGGGCGACGAGAAGGTCATCGCCGTCATCGACGAAAGCGGCCTGATAGCCCCGAAACTCGAAAGCGACGAGGAGATCCGCTTCGAGGCCACGGAGCTCCCGACCGAGGAGGCCCGCAGGGAGCTGACCGACAAATTCGGCGTGCTCTGGATCGGCGACGACATCCTGGGAAACCCCAACAACGTCCGGCTCTACGCCAATTCGTCGTCGTCGCTCTCCCTCGAAAGCAACATCACGGGACAGATCGAGCGCATCCTCGAAGCCGAGAAACTCAAAGCCTACAACATCGAAAACCTCTCGCAGATTCTCGAACAGGTCAAAACCAAGGTCAATATGCAGACCTTCCGCAACGACAAGTCGCAGGAGGAGGACACGCAGGCGCAGTCGTCGGCCGTGGCCACGGGCGTGGGGTATGTCCTGGGCTTCATCCTCTACATGTTCCTGCTGATCTACGGCTCGATGGTCATGCAGTCGGTGATCGAGGAGAAGAACAACCGGGTGCTGGAAGTGATGGTTTCGTCGGTCCGTCCGTTCGACCTGATGATGGGCAAAATCCTCGGCGTGGCCTCGGTGGCCATCGTGCAGGTGTTGATCTGGGGCGTGCTGATCGCCGGCGTCGGGGCCCTCGTGATGCCCCACCTGATGCCCGAAGACGTGATGGCAAGCGCCCAGGCCATGCAGCAGGGCATGCCCGACGCGGCTTCGATGACCGACATGAATCCCGAGATGCTCCAGGCCGTGGCCGCCATGACCGACCTGGGCTACATTATCAAAATCTTCGCCAGCCTGCTGCTGTTCGTCTTCGGCGGCTACCTGCTCTACTCGGCGATGTTCGCCGCCGTGGGTTCGGCCGTGGACAACGTGCAGGACGCCTCGCAGCTGCAAATGCCCATCACGCTGCCGATCATCCTGGCCCTGCTGATGATGTTCGTCGTGATCCGCGACCCCAATTCGCAGATGGCCTTCTGGTTCTCGATCATCCCCTTCACGTCGCCGATCGTCATGATGGCCCGCATCCCCTACGACATTCCGCTGTGGGAGATCGTCCTCTCGCTCGTGCTGCTCTACGGTTCGTTCGTGGGCATGGTGTGGGTCGCATCGAAGATCTACCGCGTGGGTATCTTCATGTACGGCAAAAAACCGTCGCTCAAAGAGCTGTTCAAATGGATTCGGTACAAGTATTGAGTTTTTTCCGTTAGCGAAATAACAGATTTACTGAAAATTTTCATAAATTTGTCCCGGATTAGGACTTACCGGAAATCATTTCAACAAAATACTTAAAAATCAAACAGCTATGATCTCGATCGACAACTACGATTTCAAAGGCAAGCGCGCGATTATCCGCGTGGATTTCAACGTGCCCCTCAACGAGAAGGGCGAAGTGACCGACGACACGCGCATCCGCGCCGCCATGCCCACCGTCAAAAAGGTGCTCGCCGGCGGCGGTTCGGTGATCCTGATGTCGCACATGGGACGCCCCAAGAAGAATCCCGATCCCAAGTACTCGCTCGAGCAGATCGTTCCCGCCGTCGAGAAGAACCTCGGCGTGAAGGTCGAGTTCGCCGGCGACTGCATGGGTGAGAAGGCTGCCGAAATGGCCAAAGCCCTCAAACCCGGACAGGTCATGCTGCTCGAGAACCTGCGTTTCTACGCCGAGGAGGAGGGCAAGCCCCGCGGTCTGGCCGAAGACGCCACCAAGGAGGAGAAGGACGCCGCCAAGAAAGCCCTGAAAGAGGGTCCGCAGAAGGAGTTCGTCCAGAAGCTCGCTTCGTACGCCGACTGCTACATCAACGACGCCTTCGGCACGGCCCACCGCAAGCACGCCTCGACCTACCTGATCGCCAAGAAATTCCCCAACGACAAGATGTTCGGTTACCTGATGGAGAAAGAGGTGAAGGCCATCTCCTCGCTGATGGAGGCCCCGGCACATCCGTTCTGCGCCATCATCGGCGGTTCGAAAGTGTCGTCGAAGATCGGAGTCATCAAAGCCCTGATCGAGAAGGTCGATTCGATCGTCATCGGCGGCGGCATGACCTACACCTTCGCAGCCGCACAGGGCGGCAAGGTCGGCGACTCGATCTGCGAGCCCGACATGTTCCCCGTAGCGCTGGAGATCCTCGAGCTGGCCAAGAAGAAAGGCGTAGAGTTGGTGATGTCCCCCGACGCGCTGATCGCCGACGCATTCTCGGCAGACGCCAACACGAATGTCGCCCCGGCCAACAACATTCCCGACGGATGGGAGGGTGTCGACATCGCCGACGAAGGCAAGAAGGCTTTCCGCGACCACATCCTGAACTGCAAGACCATCCTCTGGAACGGTCCCGTGGGCGTGTTCGAGATCGACAAGTTCGCAACCGGCTCGAAAGAGGTGGCGCTGGCCATCGCCGAGGCCACCAAGAAGGGCGCCTACTCGCTCATCGGCGGCGGCGACTCGGTAGCCTGCATCAACAAGTTCGGCCTGGCCGACCAGGTATCGTACATCTCGACGGGCGGCGGCGCGCTGCTCGAATACATCGAGTTCGGCGACCTGCCCGGCGTTGCGGCTATCCGCGAATAGACCGGACGTCCCGCCAAACAATCATCCGAACGGGGGCTTCCGGTTTGTCCGGAGGTCCCCGTTTCCTAAAAACCCCGAACAATATGAAAAAAATCATTCGTTTTCACGCACCTTTTCTCGCCTCGGCATTGCCTGCGCAAGCGCGGCACTGCTCTCGGCTTATCGAAAACGTTCTCTTCGCAGCAACGATGGCCTGTATGACAGCCTGTCAGAATACCCCCAAGACCCCGGCCCTCGACATGGCCAACTTCGATCTGTCGGTAGCCCCCAACGCCGACTTCTACGAGTACGCCACGGGCGGCTGGCAGAAGAACAATCCCCTGAAACCCGAATATTCGCGTTACGGATCGTTCGATATCCTGCGCGACAACAACGAGAAGCGTATCAACGAGCTCTTCTCCGGCATGACGAAGCAGAAAGCCGAACCGGGAAGCGTCGAGCAGAAAATCTCGGACCTCTACAAGATGGGCCTCGACTCGGTGCGCCTGAACGCCGAGGGCGCCGCCCCGGTCAAAGCCGCCGTGGAGGAGATCCTCGCCATCGGCGACCGCGCGCAGCTGACCGCCGCCGTGGCCAGGCTCCACACCTCGATCGCCAATCCGTTCTTCGGCATAGGCGTGCAGTCCGACCTGATGAACAGCGACATCAACGCCCTCTACGCTTCGCAGCCCGGGCTGATGATGGGCGACCGCGACTACTACCTCGACGCCGAGAACGAGTCGATGCGCACCGCCTACAAGGAGTATCTGGGTAAGATCTTCCGGCTGGCGGGCGTTCCGGAAGCCGACATCGAAAAGGCCGTCGCCGGCGTGATGTCGATCGAGACGAAACTCGCCGAGAAAAACTGGTCGAGCGTCGAGCTGCGCAACATCCCCGCCATGTACAACCCCATGTCCAAGGCCGACTTCGAGAAGGCTTACGACGCCGTCGACTGGGCCGAATACTACAAGGCAATGGGCATCGGCGACTTCGACCAGATCATCGTGACGACCCCTTCGGCCCTGGCCAACGCCAACGAGCTGATGAAGAACGCTCCGCTGGACGACATCCGCTACTACCTTGCGGCCCAGTACATCGACGCCGCCGCCAACTACCTGAGCGACGACTTCATCGACGCCTCGTTCGATTTCTACGGACGTGCCATGTCGGGCAAGCAGGAGCAAAAACCCCGCTGGAAGCGCGCCATGTCGGTGCCCAACGGCACCCTCGGAGAGGCCGTCGGCGAGATGTACGTCGCCAAGTACTTCCCCGAGAAGGACAAGGTCCGCATGATGGAGATGGTCAAAAACCTGCAGACGGCGCTTTCGCAGCACATCGCCGGCCTCGACTGGATGTCCGACGCCACCAAGGCCAAGGCGCAGGAGAAGCTCGCGGCATTCACCGTGAAGATCGGCTATCCCGACAAGTGGAAGGATTACTCCACGCTTGCGATCGACCCCTCCAAGAGCTATTGGGAAAACATCGTCGAGGCCAACAAATGGTACACGGCCGACAACATCGCCGAGCTGGGCAAACCCGTGGATAAGGACGAGTGGCACATGAGCCCGCAGACGGTCAACGCCTACTACAACCCCACGACCAACGAAATCTGCTTCCCGGCCGCCATTCTGCAACCGCCGTTCTACAACCCCGATGCCGACGACGCCGTGAACTACGGAGCCATCGGCGTGGTGATCGGCCACGAGATGACCCACGGATTCGACGACCAGGGCCGCAACTTCGACAAGGACGGCAACATGAACAACTGGTGGACCGACGCCGATGCCGCCGCGTTCAAGGCCAAGACGGACATTCTGGTCAAGCAGTTCGACGCCATCGAGGTGCTTCCGGCCAAGGACGGCCAGCCCGCGGTCTTCGCCAACGGCTCCCTCTCCCTGGGCGAGAACATCGCCGACCAGGGCGGTCTGCGCGTGGCCCACACGGCTTACCGCAACTCGCTCGAAGGCAAGGAGGCTCCCGCCCCGATCGACGGATTCACCCCCGAACAGCGGTTCTACCTGGGTTACGCCACGCTGTGGGCCCAGAACATCCGCGACGAGGAGATCGCCCGCCTCACGAAGCTCGACGTACACTCGCTGGGCAAATGGCGCGTGAACGCTTCGCTGCGCAACCTCCAGGACTTCTACGACGCCTTCTCGATCACCGACGGCGCCATGTTCATGCCCGAAGAAGAGCGCGTAATCATCTGGTAGCCGGCTTAAGAAGCCGGATTTAGGGGCAATCGGCAGTTATTGCAATTCTGATCCGGTTCCGTGCTCCCGCCCGCCTAAGAGCCGCCCGCCTAAGAGGCGGGTTTTAGGGGCGAAGGGTACTCACCGGGATTCCGGTCCGGTTCTGCGCTCCCGCCCGGCTAAGAGGCAGGTTTTAGAGGGCGATGCCGGGTCATCGGATTTCCGAGCCAATGTTTCGCACCCTGCCAAATTAAGAAAAGCGTCCGGGAATTCCCGGACGCTTTTCTGTTTTCAAAGTTAAAACCCAATCAATAGAACGTCCCCTTCGGGGCGAAGATCGCATAGCCGAAATTGAAAGTCAGGTACATGTTCTTCCAGTTCTGCACCTCGTATTTCGTCAGGGCGAGGCTCACGGGGCCGATCGGCGTGTGGTAGACAAACGACGCCTCGGCGACGTAGTGCCAGCGCCGGTCGGGCTCTCCGAGCGGATTGAAGCCGCGCTTGTCGCGGTACATGGCATAGAAGCCCGTGCGGAAGAAGAAGTTGGGCATCAGGTCGAAGGTCGGCATCAGCCCGCCGGCCACGAAGCGCCGGGCCCGGTAGTCGGGCATGTAGATCATCCGCATGTGCGACACGGGAGCGTAGTCGGGCATCGACATCAGCGTCGCGGACTCGGTCCGGAACGTCGGATGATTCGTCAGAACGGCATCCACGTTGAAACCGAACGAAAACCAGCTGACCCCCGGCACGTCGAAGAACTTGTCCCAGGTGAAACGCCCGCCGAACCACTGGCGGGTCTCGCGCGAGATGAAACGCCCCGAATCGTAGGGCTGGTACTTGTCGCGTCCGGTGACGAAAATGGCCGAGAGCTGCAAGTCCGAACCCCGCCGGGGATAGAGGAACTTGTCGAGCGTATTGCGGGCAATCCCGGCCCGCAGGCCGAAGAACGAAAAGCGCGAATGGTCGGTGTCGTCGGCGAACAGCACGTCCGAATCGTAACGGTAATTGACATGTCCGGCGTTGGCGCGCAGCGTCAGGACGCTGCGGTGGGTCAGCGGCATCCCCACGGCCGTGGAGAAGAAGCTCTCGCTGTTTTTGACCTGCTCGGCATTGCGGACCTTGGTGACGTTGCCGAAATAGCCGTGGCGGAAGTTGCGGACCGCAAAGTTATAGGAATAGTCGAGGAAAATCGGCTTCCAGGCGTAGAAATCCGTGCGGCCGCCGACGGCGCCCCACGTGTAGATCGGGCCCAGGTAGAGGTCGGCCCCCAACTGCTGCGACACGCGGCCGATCCAGTGGTGGTTGACGCCGATGTAGGCCTGGTTGAAGGCCGTCGAGGAGATGTTTCCGCCAATGGTGACCTTAAAGTTGGGACGCGTGCCGAACCGGGCTTCGAACGAATAACCCTTCCGGACCGAATCATAGCGCACGACAGGAAAACCCATCGTAAATTCGCCGCCGGCAAGCACCTCGTAGAGATTGTCTTTCAGCTCCTCGAATCCCATCGGCCGCTGGATGCCCGGCGTGCGGCGGTCCACCTGCACGAAATCGCGGATATACTCCCGCTGGGCCGATTTCAGTCCTTCGAGTTTGTAGTCGTTGAAAACCAGCGGCGGACACCTCTTGCGGAACGCCTCGCGGCGCTCGGCGTAGTAGGCCGAATCGCGCCGCTCCCCGATCTTTTCGAGCAGTTGCGGCATGGCGGCCATGGCGTCCTCGTAACCCGCATCCATGATCGCTTCGGCCTGGTCGAAATCGAGCATGTTGACGTCCACGGCACGGCGGATCGTGACGCTGCGATCTTCGGGCAGCGTGTAGTCGGTTTCGTGCATGGCCAGCATGAAGGCCTGATCCATGATGTTGTTCCGCTCGCTGGGCGGGGTGTTGCCCTCGGTGCAGATCGACCCGACGATCACGTCGGGCCGGAAATCCCGGTCGAGAGGCTTCCAGGGAAAGTTGTCGTAGATACCGCCGTCGTAAAGCAGCATCGAATCCTTCACCATCGGTTTGAAAACCAGCGGAATGGACATCGACGAGCGGACCGCCTCGCTCAGATCGCCGCGGCGCATCACCACCGGCCCGCGGCTGTTCATGTCGCTGGCCACGCAGAGGAACGGGACCATCAGACGGTCGAAATCACCGCCCGCAGCGGCCGTCGCCGGGGCGAACAGCTCCGTAAGGGCCATGTCGATCTGCGTCGAGGAGATCAGGTTGCGGGGAGCCCGCAGCCGCTTCCCGGCGGGGCCTTCGATGTCGATGCGCATGCTCAGGAAGCCGGGATTGTTCCCCAACTGCCGGTAGTAGGCCATGTAACGGTTGGGGTCGATGCGCCCCGCAACCCAGTCGCGGACCACACCGGAGCTGACGATCGCCCGCATCTCCGCCGGAGAGTATCCTGCGGCATACATGGCCGCGATGATCGAACCCATCGAGGTTCCGGCCACATAATCGACCGGCACGCCGTTCTGTTCGAGCGCCTCCAGGACGCCGATATGGTAAAGCCCCTTTGCGCCGCCGCCGCTCATCACGACCCCGACTTTCTGGGCCGAGACGGGAAGCGCTGCCAGCAGGAGCGTCAGGACAAATGAAGCGATTTTACGCAACATATCTCAATTTTTTTATAACTTTGCACGTTACAAAGATATCTCTCAAAAGTAGGTAAAAAAGAAACACGAGCAAAATATGACCGACAAAATCAATGAACTCCTCCGACGTGTCGAGGAGTTTAAACCCAAAGCCGCCGCCGAGATCGAGGAATTCCGCATCAAAATCCTCGGCAAGAAAGGCGAGCTGACCGCCCTGATGGAGGAGTTCAAAACGGTGGCTCCCGAGCTCAAACGCGACCTGGGACAGCAGTTGAACCGCCTCAAAAACGAGGCCACGGTGCGCATCAATTCCCTGCGCGAGGAGTTGCAGAACGCCGTGGCGGACAATTCGCCCCGGACCGACGACCTGACGCGCCCCGGCTCGGCCGAACACCTCGGGTCGCGCCACCCGATCTCGCTGGTCAAAAACCAGATCGTCGAGGTCTTTTCGCGGCTGGGTTACACGGTGGCCGACGGTCCGGAGATCGAGGACGACTGGCATGTCTTCTCGGCCCTGAACTTCCCGCCCGAACACCCGGCGCGCGACATGCAGGACACGTTCTTCATCGAGAAGGACCCCGACATCCTGCTGCGCACGCACACCTCGTCGATCCAGGTCCGCACGATGGAGCACCAGAAGCCCCCCATCCGCGTCATCTGCCCCGGCCGCGTATTCCGCAACGAGGCCATCTCCTACCGCGCGCACTGCATCTTCCACCAGATCGAGGGTCTCTACATCGACGAAGGGGTCTCGTTCGCCGACATGAAACAGTCGTTGCTCTACTTCGCCAAGGAGGTCTTCGGCGAGCAGACGGTGATCCGCATGCGCCCGTCGTATTTCCCCTTCACGGAGCCTTCGGCCGAGGTCGACGTTTCGTGCAACCTTTGCGGCGGCAAGGGATGTCCGGTCTGCAAGGGCACGGGATGGCTGGAGATCATGGGTTGCGGCATGGTAGACCCGAACGTTCTGAAAGCCAACGATATCGACCCTGAAAAATACGCGGGATTCGCCTTCGGCATGGGTATTGAGCGTATCGCCATGCTCAAATACGGCGTGAAAGACCTGCGTCTCTATTTCGAGAACGACGTGCGGTTCCTCCACCAGTTCGACGAAGCGCTTTAAACATCCCTGCCCATGAAACGCCTGACAGCGATAACGCTTTTCTGCCTGCTCTTCTTTTCGGCGTTCGTCGCCGGGAAGGGCTCCCCGGAAGCGCCCGGATATCCCGACTCGCTGCGCAGCGTGTGGCTCTACACCGAGGGCATCAAACAAAACGTCATCCCGGGCGACACGGCCCGGGCCCGGGAACTGTTCCGCGAAGCGATCCTGAACGACTCGACCTATGCCCCGGCTTACTACGAACTGGCCGGCAGCATCCTCGAATCGTCGCCCGGCGAGGCCGTGGAGCTGGCCCGCCGCGCATTCCGGCTCGACACCGCGAACAAATGGTACCACCAGTTCTACGGGCAGGCGTTGATCATGTCCAACCAACTCGACGAGGCGCTGAAAGTCTACCGCCGCCTGTTGGAAAACGACCCCAAGGACCCGGACAACTACCGCATCGTGGCGGCCCTCTACGAGCAGAAACGGTCGCCCTTCATGGCTCTCGCGACGCTCGATTCGGCGGAGCTGCGCTTCGGACGCATCCCGCTGCTGAGCGCCATGAAACGGCGGATGCTGGTGGCTACGAACCAGATCGGCAAAGCCGTCGACGAAGCCCGCGCAATGGTCGAAGCCGCACCCTATGAGGCGCAGCACCACGTCGTGCTGGCCGATCTCTACGGGATCGACGGCAAGGATTCGCTGGCCCTCGCCGAGTACGGCCGGGCGTTGCAGATCGACTCCACGAATGTCCAGACGTTGATGGCCCTGGCCGATTTCCACACCGCACGGCAGGATTACCGGTCGCTGCTGGCCGTCACCCGGAAACTCTTTCTCTCGGACGCCGTGCCGCTCGAGACGAAGATCAAACGCTTCGAACAGTTCACCTCCGACACACGCTTTTACCGCGAATATTATTTCCAGCTCAACGACCTGGCTTCGGTCCTTGCGATCCGTTATCCCGGGGACAAGCGCGTCGTGGAGCTTTATGCCAACCACCTGATCGCCTCGGGCGAACTGGAGCAGGCCCTCGCGCTCTACAAGAACCGTCTCGGGGACCAACCGCCGGTGGAGGATTTCTACCGGACGGTGATCGACATCGAGACCTATCTCCAGCACCCCGATTCGGTGGAAAAATATGTCACCCGGGCTCTGGAACTCTTCCCCGACAAGATCGACTTCCACATCTCGAAAGGGCATGTGATGAACAGCTCGAAGCAGTACGGCCAGGCGGTCAAAGCCTACAAGGAGTCGCTCCGCTATGCCGACACCGACTCGCTGCGGGGCGTGATCTGGGGCATGATCGGCGACACGTGGCACCAGCAGGCCGCCGCGGGAGTCCCCGAGTGGGACGAGGCCCGTGCGGCGAAAGAGGGTCGCTCGGGTCCTTACCGCAAAGCCATGAAGGAGTGTTACAAAGCCTACGAGCGCAGTCTCGCATACCGTCCCGACAACCCCATGGTGCTCAACAACTACGCCTATTTCCTCTCGCTGGAGGAGCGCGACCTCGAGCGGGCGCTCTCGATGTCGAGCCGCGTGGTGGCGCTCACCGACAACAATCCGACCTATCTGGACACCCATGCGTGGGTGCTCTTCAAACTGGGTCACACGGACGAAGCCAAAAAGATACTCCAGAAAGCCGTGGCGCTCGACGGACAGAAGAGCTCTGAACTGATGGTCCACTACGGCGACATCCTTCACGAGCTGGGCGAACAGTTCATGGCCGAGGTTTACTGGAAACGCGCCCTCGAAAAAGGGTATGACGCCCGACAGATCGAACTGCGGCTGAAACAACCCGCCAAGAACGCCAAAACCTCCGAATAATCCGCCCATGAGACTCCTCCGCATACTGACCCTCGCATTCCTGCTCTTCTCCCTCGCCGCCGTGGCCCAGCAGACTACGGACAACCGCATCGAGGCGCAGAAGAAGGTCATCGCGGCCCTCGAAAAGCGGATCGCCACCGAGGAACGGGAGATCTCGAAACTCCAGAAAGGCCGTTCGGCCACCGAGGAGCGGGTCCGCCGCCTGGCGCGCCAGATCGACTCCCGGAACCAACTGCTCGACGAAACCGAAAAGCAGGCCCGCCTCCTGCGCGAGGAGATCGCCCGCACGGACAGCGTGGCCGGCAACCTCTCGGCGACGCTCGAACGCGACCGGGCGCAATACGGTGAAATGGTGCGCGAAGCATACCGCAACTACAAGCACAACAACTACCTGACCTTCCTCTTCTCGTCGCGCGATTTTACGGACGTGGCCCGCAAGATCACGGCTTTGCGCGAGGTCGCTTCGCTGCGCGAACGCAAACTGCGCGACATCGAGGAGCTGTCCGTTCAGGTGCGCCATGAAAAGGAGGAGCTCGACCGCCGCAAAAAGTCGCTCGATTCGGTGACGCGGAACCTCTCGGCACAGCGCGAAAAACTCCAGCGCGACGCCCGCAACGCCAAGGCCAGCATCCGGTCCCTGTCGCAGAAGGAGAAGCAGGCCCTCCAGCGCAAGATTTCGCAGGAGCAGCAGTTGGACGTGGCGATCGGCGAATTGCGCAAGCTCACGAAAGGCAACACCGAAGGCGCCTCGTTCTCGACGAAGACCTCGGGACTGCGGCTTCCGGTGACGGCCGGGCGTGTGAAACGCTACAAGGAGAACATGGCCGAGATCACGGGTCCGAAAGGCGCCCACGTGATTTCGATCTACGACGGAAAGGTCGTCGACATCAAACGCAACCGCATCACCAACAAATACGACGTTTACGTGGCTCACGGAGAATACATAACCTCCTATGCCAACCTGGGGACGATCTGCGTCGAGAAGGGCCAAAAAGTGGCAAGAAACGCACAGTTGGGAACCATCGGCTCGTCGGTCAACGTGATGACGATGGAAACCGAATATAAACTCGTCTTCGGCATCTACCCGCCCAATCCCGGACAAAAGATGCGCGCCGAGGACTGTTTCAAATAAAAAACTGCCGGTCCCTGCGGGTCCGTCCGGCATCCGCACCTGCACCGAAACCCCGGGACGGGCACGACTTAACAACAACGAAAAAATGGCTGTCAGATACTACACCGACGACTGTTCCTACCGCCTTCCGCAGAAACGCCTCACGGCCCGGTGGCTGCACGAGGTGGCACAGGCCGAAGGCTATACGCTGGGCGATGTCACCTATATCTTCTGCTCGGCGCAACGCCTGCTGGAGATGAACCGCCAATACCTCGGACACGACTATTTCACCGACGTCATCACCTTCGATTACAGCGACCGCAAGGGCACGCGAATCGTCTCGGGCGACATTTTCATCGACGTCGAAACCGTGGCCGACAACGCCCGCCAATACGGCTTTCCGACACTGCAGGAGATGCGCAGGGTAGTGGTCCACGGGGTGCTGCACCTCTGCGGCCAGGGCGACAAGACCCCCCGCACCAACGCACAGATGCACCGCAAGGAAGACAAGTACCTGAAATTCTGGGAGAAAGAACTATGACACTCGACTACGACATTATCGTCATCGGAGGCGGACATGCCGGATGCGAGGCCGCCTCGGCCGCCGCACGATTGGGTTCGCGCACGCTGCTGCTCACGATGGACATGGACAAAATGGCTGCCATGTCGTGCAACCCGGCAGTCGGCGGAGTAGCTAAAGGACAGATTGTCAGAGAGATAGACGCTTTAGGCGGCCAGATGGGACGCATCACCGACCTCACGACCATTCAGTTCCGGATGCTCAACCGGTCGAAGGGCGCCGCGATGTGGAGCCCCCGGGCGCAGTGCGACAAGACCCGCTTTTCGGAAGAGTGGCGCCACACGCTCGAAAACACCTGGAACCTCTATATCTGGCAGGATGCCGCGACCGAACTGCTGTTCGACAAGACCCCGGACACAGATCCCGCACAACCGAACACCCCGGGTTCTGAGTCGGACCCGAAACAAGATATTCCCCGATCCTCCACACAAAACCCCCGTATTACGGGAGTTCGGACCCGCATGGGCGTAGAATTCACCTGCCGCGCCGTGGTTCTCACCTCGGGAACTTTCCTCGGAGGACTGATGCACTGCGGCGCCTCGCACGCCGAAGGGGGCAGGGCGGGGGACGCCGCTTCGCACGGCATTACCGAATGTCTCCGAAAGATCGGCTTCGAAACCGGACGCATGAAGACCGGAACTCCGGCACGTCTCGACGCCCGGACCATCGACTTCGAGCGTCTCGAACCCCAATACGGCGATGAAAATCCGGCCAAATTTTCATTTTCACCGGAGACGCGGCCGGTCAAAGATCAGCTTCCGTGTTTTTTAGTTTACACCTCCTCCGAGGTTCACGACATCCTGCGCAGCGGTTTCGACCAGTCGCCCCTGTTCAACGGTACCATCTGCGGCATCGGTCCGCGCTACTGCCCTTCGATCGAGGATAAGCTCCGCACCTTTGCCGACAAGGAACAGCACCAGCTCTTCCTGGAACCCGAAGGCCGCACGACCAACGAGTATTATCTCAACGGTTTTTCATCGTCGTTGCCCTGGGACGTACAATGGAAAGCGCTGCACAAAATCGAAGGATTCGAAGATTTACACATCTACCGCCCCGGATATGCTATCGAATACGATTTTTTTCCGCCCACGCAACTGCATCATTCCCTCGAAACCAAACTGGTTTCAGGACTCTACTTTGCCGGGCAGGTCAACGGAACGACCGGTTACGAAGAGGCCGCAGCACAAGGTCTGATGGCCGGAATCAATGCGCACCGGGCATTGGTAGGGGAGGAGCCGATCGTGTTGAAACGCGACGAAGCCTATATCGGCGTCCTGATCGACGATCTTGTGACCAAGGGAGTCGACGAACCTTACCGGATGTTCACCTCGCGGGCCGAGTATCGCATCCTGCTCCGACAAGACAATGCCGATATCCGGCTGACTCCGTTAGGATATAAAATCGGACTGATTCCGCAGAAAAGATACGAACATTTCGTCAAAAAAAATACGCTCGTAGAATCGCTTGTAGAATTCGCGCGCCGACAGAGCATCAAAGCAGCCGAAATTAACGACTATTTAAAATCGGTAAATTCAGAGCCTTTGACACAGGGCAGGAAGCTCTATGATATCCTGATGCGCAACAATGTTACCTTCGAATCGCTGCAAACGGTCCTTCCCAAACTGAAGAAATTCATCGCCGAAAACGAAATAGATGCCGAGGTGATCGAAGAGGCGGAGATACAGATTAAATACAAAGGATATATCGAACGCGAAAAATTCATCGCCGAGAAACTCCATCGACTCGAAAATATCTCCATCCCGAACGATTTTGATTTTCATTCGATGAATTCGCTTACTATCGAAGCCCGTCAGAAACTCTCTCGCATCCGGCCGACAACGATAGGGCAGGCATCGCGCATTCCCGGAGTTTCACCTGCCGACGTCAATGTTTTGCTGGTGAAATTCGGAAGATAAAAAGTTCCACGTGGAACAAAACCCAGAGACATAAAAGCGTTCCACGTGGAACAAATTAATAGGGGCCGCCTTTCGGGCGGCCCTTATTAATCAAAATAAATAAACTTACAGCACAATTGTACACCAGCCATACTTATCCTCGGCTCGTCCGTACTGAATATCCTGCAAACGGGTGTAAAGTTCCAGGCAAGTTTTACCGACTTCCTCTCCGTAATTATATTCAGCTTTGGTCTGCATATCATAAACAAACCCGATAGGGGAGATAACGGCAGCCGTTCCGCAGGCGCCGCACTCCTCGAAGGTAGCCAGTTCCTCGACCGGAATATGGCGCTCTTCGACGGTAAGACCCATATCCCGGGCAAGCTGGCGAAGGCTCATATTGGTAATAGAGGGCAGCACCGAAGGTGATTTCGGGGTAACATACTTACCCTCTTTGATGCCGAAAAAGTTGGCAGCACCGCATTCCTCGATATATTTATGCTCGGCGGCATCGAGATACATGATATTGGAATAGCCCAATTCATGTCCTTTCTCTCCCGAAAGCAGGCTGGCCGCATAGTTGCCGCCGACCTTCACGTCGCCCGTTCCACGTGGAGCAGCACGATCCTGTTCCCGATCAATAGCAACCCGAATCGGTTTGATTCCACCTTTGAAATAGGCACCCACGGGCGAACAGTAAACAATCAGCAGGGCCTCTTTGGCAGGTTTCACACCCAGACCGACCGTCGTTCCGAACATCACCGGACGCAGGTAAAGCGAAGCACCCGTACCATAGGGAGGTACAAAACGCTCGTTACGCTTAACGACTTCGATGCAGGCATCGACGATCATTTCGATCGAAGGCACCGGCAGGCAAAGCCGCTCGGCCGACGACTGGAGACGCCGCGCATTGTCGGCAACACGGAACAGGCGGACCTTGCCGTCAACACCGCGGAAGGCTTTCAGACCTTCGAAGAGTTCAATGCCGTAGTGCAGGCACGAAGCCGACATGTGCATTTTGATATACTCGTCCTGCGTAACCTCCATCGGGCTCCACTTACCATCGGTGTAGGAGTAGCGGACATTCCAATCGGTCTTGCGATAGTCAAACCCCAAGGCGCTCCAATCTGTTGTTTCCATATCAGTAATTGTTAGAAAATTTCAAAAATTCATTCGTTTCATTTTGCGCTTATCCGACGACAGCCCCATTATTGGTCGTTTCGCCGGGCTGCAGCAAACGCAATTTTCCCGAAGCATCCTCGGCCATCAGGATCATACCATTGGAGAGAATACACTTCAATTCGCGCGGAGCCAGGTTAACCAGCACGAGAACCTGTTTGCCGACGAGCTCTTCGGGCGTGAAATGTTCGGCGATTCCCGACACGATCACCCGTTTGTCAATGCCCGTATCGACCGTCAGTTTCAACAATTTCTTGGTTTTGGCCACTTTTTCAGCCTCCAAAATCGTCGAAACGCGAATATCCATTTTCTGAAAATCGTCGAACTGAATCGTATCTTTCTGAGGTTCAACGCTTTGATTCATTTCAGCCGCCTCATTGGCTGCCTTCGTCGCGGCGAGTTTGTCCAGTTGGCGCTGAATCACATCGTCCTCGATCTTTTCGAACAGCAGGGCGGGTTCACCGATCGCGTGTCCGGCAGGGATCAGGTCCATCGCCCCCAGCCGCTCCCAACTGAATTTTTCAGTGGCAAGCATCCCGAGAATCTTCGCGGCCGAAAAAGGCATGAAAGGTTCGATAGCAATGGCTGTATTCGCCGTAATTTGCAGGGCGATATTGAGAATGGTCTCCACCCGCTTCGGATCGGTTTTAATCACCTTCCACGGCTCGGTATCGGCGAGGTATTTATTGCCGATGCGCGAGATGTTCATGGCATCTTTCAGCGCCTCGCGGAACCGGTAATTCTCGATATTCGCCTCGAGCGAAGCCTTCACGGCAGCCACTTCGGAAACAGTCTGGCGATCGTAATCGTTCAATTCGCCGCAGGCCGGGACCTTGCCGCCGTAGTATTTCTGCGTCAGCACCAGCGCGCGATTGACGAAATTGCCCAGCACGGCTACCAGTTCGTTGTTGTTACGGGCCTGGAAATCCTTCCACGTGAAGTCGTTGTCCTTGGTTTCGGGGGCGTTGGCGCACAGGACATAACGCAGTACGTCCTCCTTGCCGGGGAACTCCTCGAGGTACTCATGGAGCCACACGGCCCAGTTGCGCGAGGTCGAAATCTTGTCGCCCTCGAGGTTCAGGAACTCGTTGGCCGGCACGTTCTCGGGCAGGATATAATCCCCGTGCGCTTTCAGCATCGAGGGGAACACGATGCAGTGGAAGACGATGTTGTCCTTGCCGATAAAGTGCACCATCTTGGTGTCCTCCGACTTCCAATATTTCTCCCACTCGGGCGTAAGGTCCTTTGTAGCAGATATATAACCGATAGGAGCGTCGAACCACACATAGAGCACCTTACCTTCGGCCCCCTCTACGGGAACCGGAATGCCCCAGTCGAGGTCGCGGCTCACGGCACGCGGCTGCAACCCTCCGTCGAGCCAGCTCTTGCACTGCCCGTAAACGTTCGTTTTCCACTCCTTGTGGCCCTCCAGAATCCATTCGCGGAGGAACTCCTCATAGCGGTCCAGCGGCAGGTACCAATGCTTCGTTTCGCGTTTCACGGGCACCGAACCCGACACGGCGCTGTGGGGGTCGATCAGTTCGTCGGGCGAGAGGGTAGAACCGCATTTCTCGCACTGGTCGCCGTAGGCACGGTCATTGCCGCACTTGGGACACGTACCGACGATGTAACGGTCGGCCAGAAAGGTCTGCGCCTCCTCGTCGTAATACTGCATCGAGGTCTTTTCGATGAACTTCCCCTCGTCATAGAGCTTCCGGAAAAAGGCCGAAGCGGTCTCGGCATGCGTCTCGGACGAGGTTCTCGAATAGATGTCGAACGACATTCCCAGCCCCTCGAACGACTTTTTGATCAGCGCGTGGTAACGGTCCACGATCTGCTGGGGCGTCACACCCTCCTTGCGGGCTTTGATGGTGATGGGCACGCCGTGTTCATCCGATCCGCAGACCGAGACCACGTCGCAGCCTTTGAGCCGCAGATAACGGGTATAGATGTCCGAAGGTATGTAAACTCCCGCCAGGTGGCCGATATGTACCGGACCATTCGCATAGGGGAGCGCCGATGTCACGAGGTAGCGTTTGAACTCTTTTGCCATAAAACAGATACAATATTACTAATTTCTGTCAAAATTACTAAATTTTAAGCTATTCAGGAACTAAACGACCACATTTTGTGAAAGGTTGTCAATAAAAAGAGGCGCACCCCGCGGGGCACGCCTCTTTTTTTCCGCCTCAACATGCGGATTTATTCGAACTGGAGTTCGTCGAGCAGCCATCCGGCGCCTGCGAACTTGTCGATGACGAACAACACGTAACGCACATCCACAGCGATCGTGCGCTGCAATTCGGGCTCGAAAGCCACGTCGCCCGACATCGCCTCCCAGTTGCCGTCGAAAGCCAGTCCGATGAGCGATCCCCTGGCATTGAGCACCGGCGATCCCGAGTTGCCTCCCGTGATGTCGCAGTCGGCCAGGAAGCAGGTCGGAAGCTCGCCCGCAGCGTTGGCATAACGGCCGAAATCCTTGGCGGCATAGAGCTCCTTAAGCTTCGCAGGTACGGTGAACTCCGTCGGATTGGCGGGATTCTCCTTCTCCATCACGCCTTTGAGCGTCGTGTAATAGTTGTAGCGGATACCGTCTGCCGGATCGTAAGGCAGTACGCGCCCATAGGTCAGGCGAATCGTGAAATTGGCATCCGAAGCCCACGCTTTCTTGGGCTGCATGCGCATCAGGCCGGCGATATAGAGACGGTGTCCATCGGCATACTTCTGCTGCCCGTCGCGCTGAGCCTCGCTCAATGCACGCATTTTTTGAGCGACGGACCTGCTGAGCAGTACGGCCGGGTCCTTCGCGAGATCCTTGCCGGATGCTGCGGCAGCCAACGCCTGCGTTTCGTCAGCCAGCACCGAATTGTCGTAGAGGTAATCCACATAGGCATCCGTGTCGCCTCCGAACTCCTTGTCGATCACCTCGGCGAACACCGACGGCAGTTCCTTACAGTTCTCTTTGACAATCTGGAACATCCGCTTGGCGACACGGCGGTCCGTCGGCATGTTGTAATCCTTATAGAAACTCTTCAGCGCACTCTCCAGCTCTTCACCTTTCAGCATAAGCGCATAACGCGCCGGAGTGAGAATTTCCACGGCCCGCAGGAACGCCTCCTGCAAATACTGCCGCGACGCGAAAGCGGGAAGGTTCTCCTCCACCGACTCGCGGATCTTGTCCAGTGCATCCACGTACCCTTCGGTCGGCAGCGTGTTCTTGGCCGCCCACGCCCGGAAAGCGGCCTCCTGCTCCTGCTTGCGGCCCTTCACATCCAAGCGTTTGATACCGCGCGACATGCCGATCGAATTCTTCCAGTAATTCGACGACTGGGCGTATTTCGACGCATACTGGATGCGGACCTTGTCGCTGGCGGCCATATCCTCTTTGAGGATCGCCTGCCGCTCGCCGCGGATGAAGATGCGCTGGGGATTCTCCACCTCCAGCATCCGGTCGATCTCGTAAGAGGTCATGTAACGCTGCGTCGAACCCGGGAAACCCATGATCATCGCGAAGTCGGCTTCGTCGTAACCGTTCAGGGAAACCTTCAGGAATTTCCCGGCCTTATAAGGGCGGTTTTCGGGGGCATAATCGGCCGGCTTATTATCGGGTCCGGCATAGACCCGAAAGACCGAGAAATCGCCCGTATGACGCGGCCACATCCAGTTGTCGGTGTCGCCGCCGAACTTGCCGATCGACGTCGGGGGCGTGCCGACGAGCCGCACGTCCGAAAAGACCTCGATCACGAAGGCGAAGAACTGGTTGCCCCCGAAGAAGGGTTTCACCGAAATCTCCATGCCGGGGTTCTCCGTCTCGAAGCGGCTCTTCACAGCCTCCGCATGCTCCGCCACCAGGCGCGAACGCTCCTCGCCGCCCGCGATGTCGGGCACGGCGCCCAGTATGTCGGACGTCACGTCGACGATCTTGCGGATGAAGCGCACTTTGAGCCCCGGAGCGGGAATCTCCTCGGCGCGCGACATGGCCCAGAAGCCGTTCTTCAGGTAGTCGTGCTCCACCGACGACAAGGCCTGGATCGACCCGTAGCCGCAGTGGTGGTTGGTAAAGAGCAGTCCGTCGGGCGAGACGATCTCACCCGTGCAGCCGCCTCCGAAGATGACGATGGCGTCTTTCAGCGAGGAGTTGTTCATGCTGTAAATCTCCTCGGCCGAGAGTTTGCATCCGCGGGCCTTCATGTCCTTGGCGTTCATCTTCTGGAGGTAGGGCAGCATCCACATACCCTCGTCTGCCGCAGCCGAAAGGGTGACGCACGCCGCGGCAAGCAGTAAAAAGAG